>SKEU01000376.1_pt1 | contig 32405 bp, 33 predicted proteins | sample 4819571 | NCBI WGS metagenome assembly SKEU01 (sample SAMN11008801, study PRJNA524170) | human gut metagenome | biome: Human fecal sample; material: Feces; isolation source: fecal sample from pouch patient p8, p16 | host: Homo sapiens | place: Israel: Tel-Aviv | collected 2015-06-23
CCTAATATTATATATTTTTTAAAATGTAGTAGCAATACTACAATTTTCGTCGTGCCTTCAAATAAAAATACCATCCAAACAATAGTATCTGGATGGTTCGTCATTTCTTAACTTAATGACATTGGGCTAAAGCCCGTTTTATTCCCCGAGATGAAATCAATGATACCTACCAGGATTTAAGTTTAACCAATGAAATGATTTGTGTATTTAAGAAGGGGACAAAATCTAATGCGAAACGTACTTTCTTTCAATGAAGGATGGACCTTATCCTTTCCCAAACACGAACGAGAAAGCCAAAAAGTTAACTTACCTCATACCTGGAATGCGATAGATGGAATGGATGGCAATAGCAGCTATTTACGTACCACGGGCATTTATTCTCGAACCTTTCTTGCACCAAGCCAACCTTTAGAAAATGGCCGACTATATCTCGAAGTTTTAGCGGCTTCGCTTTCGGCAAAAGTAACAGTCAATGGCCAACTGGCAACCGTACATGAAGGTGGTTTCTCTACTTTCCGTTGTGATATTACCGATCTCTGTAAAGAGGAAGAAAATGAACTGCGTATTGAAGTCAGTAACGAAGATACGCCATCGATGTATCCTGCATCGGCAGATTTTACTTTTTATGGTGGCTTGTATCGCGGGGTAAATCTCATCAGCGTTCCAGATTCACACTTTGATTTGGATTACTATGGTGGTCCAGGTATCAAAGTAACGCCAAAACCAACCGAGGATGGTGGTGCCATCTTTGAAATCGAAAGCTTTGTGACAAAGCCCGAGGATTTAACGGTCCTTTATGCGATTACTGATGCTAGCGGAAAAGAACTTGCCGCAGCTACGCGTCCTAGTACCGATACAAAAGTTTGTATTGCGGTGCCAGATATTCAGCTTTGGAGTATGGATGAACCAAACTTATATACGGTACATGCCTACTTGGAAAAACATAATGAAACGATAGATGAAGTCCAGGTTCAGACTGGTGTACGCAGTTATAGGGTTGATCCCGAAAAAGGTTTCTTTATCAATGGTAAACAAACGCCATTACGTGGGGTCAGTCGGCATCAAGATAAACTCTATCAAGGCAATGCCTTATCGCGAGAAGATCATTTTCAAGATGCCAAAATCATTAAGGAATTAGGCGCAAATACCATTCGTTTAGCCCACTACCAACATAGTCAAGATTTTTATGATGCTTGTGATCAACTAGGTTTTGCGGTTTGGGCCGAAATTCCATTCATTAGTGTTTTTAAACCTGGACAAGCAGCTTTTGAACATTGTCAAAGGGAATTGAAAGAATTGATTGTACAAAACTACAATCATCCATCGATCTTCTTCTGGGGTCTATCCAATGAAATCTTAATTGGTGGCATTAGCCAGGAGCTTGTGGATTGTCACCATAAGCTGCAAAAGCTCTGCAAAGAACTGGATCCAACTCGCTTAACAACCATGGCTCATGTATCTGCAACCCCAACCCAGGGTCCAATGCATCATATTACGGACTTAGAAAGTTATAACCATTATTTTGGCTGGTATACCGGAAAAATCGAAGATAATGGTCCGTGGCTGGATCACTTCCATAAAGAAAATCCGGATATTTGTCTAGGGATCTCTGAATATGGTTGTGAAGGAATTCTGAACTGGCATAGTGCCAAGCCGCAATGTAAAGATTATTCCGAAGAATACCAGGCCCTTTATCATGAACATATGGCCCAGGTATTCGAAGATCGTCCTTGGATCTGGGCCAGTCATGTGTGGAATATGTTTGATTTTGGCTGTGCAGCCCGCAAGGAAGGTGGCGTAGCTGGTCGTAATAATAAAGGTCTGGTTACCATAGACCGAAAGATTCGTAAAGACAGTTTCTATGTCTATCAAGCTTTCTGGAGCAAGGTGCCGATGGTACATATTGCCGGTCGTAGATACGCTCAAAGAGCTGGTCAAACTACAGAAATCAAAGTTTATTCCAACCAAGATGAAGTAACGCTTTATCTCAATGGCCAAAAAGTAGGCAGTCAAAGAGCCCATCGCATCTTTTCTTTCCCAGTCGAACTCAAAGATGGTCTGAACTTTGTGTGTGCCCAAGCGGGCTCTATAAAAGATAGTATAACTTTGGAAAAAGTGGAAAAAGAACCCGATGCCTATCGTTTACCAGAATTCCAGGAACGCCAGGAAGGGGTAGCCAACTGGTTTAAACAAATGGGACCGCTAGATTTAGAGGCACCGATGGAATTTAAAGAAGGCTACTTTAGTATCCATGATACAATGGCTGAACTGGCCAAAAATCAAGAAGCTCTGGCTATTGTTTCTAAAGCAGCGAAACTATTGACCAATTTTGACGTAAAGCCTAATGAAGGTATGTGGGATATGATGAAAAATGTCACTCCTGAAGTCATGGGAAAAATGATATCTGATATGCCAAAAGGATTTTTGGAAAGTTTGAATGCGAAACTCGTAAAAATCAAGAAATAGGAAAAAAGTGTGCAAATAACGCACACTTTTTGCGTAAATAGACGATTGAGCAGGTAAAATAGACAATTATTAGAACATTTGTATAAGTGTTGAATCAATGTAAAAAAGAATTGTTCTTTGTTGAAAACTTGTTGTATACTCGTACTGTAAGTGTTAGACGTGAGAATCATAGAAGAAGGAGTAAAACAATGAATGTACAAGAATTAGAAAAACATGCAAACAATGTACGTAAGAACATTCTACGTGCTGTATATTCAGCACAAAGTGGACATCCTGGGGGAAGTTTATCAAGTGCAGATGTTTTAACGTATTTGTATTTTGAAGTAATGGACATTAATGCAGACAATGTAAAAGGGATTGACCGTGATCGTTTTGTCTTGAGTAAAGGACACGTTACCCCTGCTTTATATAGTGTCTTTGCAGAAAAAGGCTTCTTGAGTGAAGAAGATATCCTTACCTTCCGTAAGCTTGGAAGCAAGTTACAAGGTCACCCAAATATGAACTACATTGATGCCGTAGATATGTCTACTGGATCTTTAGGACAAGGTGTATCTGCTGCAGTTGGTATGGCACTAGCCAATAAGTTAGATAAGAATGGACATCATATTTATACTTTATTAGGCGATGGGGAATGCCAAGAAGGTGAAGTATGGGAAGCTGCAATGGCAGCCAGTCAATATGGCTTAGATAATTTAACGGTTATGGTTGACTGCAACCATCTTCAAATCGATGGAAAAGTAGAAGACGTTATGAACGTTTATCCATTAGATAAGAAATTCGAAGCTTTTGGATTTGAAGTTGTAAAAGCCAATGGTCATAGCTTTGAAGCTATCAAAGAAGCTTTTGATTATGCCAAGAGTGTAAAAAGAAAACCAACATGTATCTTATGGAATACGGTAAAAGGTAAAGGGGTTTCCTTTATGGAAGACCAAGCCGGATGGCATGGAAGTGCTCCTAATGAAGAACAATATAAACAAGCAATGAAAGAATTAGGAGGAGAAGAATAATGGCAAAACAAGCAACACGTGCAGCCTATGGGCAAGCAATTGCACAATTGGTTCAAGAAAACGAAAATATTGTCGTTTTGGATGCCGATCTAGCTGGTTCTACAAAATCAGGTGAAGCGAAAAAAGTATGTCCAGAAAGACACTTTGATATGGGAATTGCCGAAGGCAATATGATGGCTGTTGCGGCTGGATTAGCTGCTTCAGGTAAGATTGCCTATGCATCTACCTTTGCGGTATTTGCAACAGGTCGTGCTTATGATCAAGTACGAAACAGTATCTGCTACCCTAATCTAAATGTAAAAATCTGTGCAACGCATTCCGGAATTACTGTTGGAGAAGATGGTGCATCTCACCAGGCATTAGAAGATATTGCCTTGATGCGTGCTATCCCAAATATGAAAGTCTTCTCACCATGTGATGGTGTAGAAGCTAAAGCTATTGTTAAAGCTGTAGCTGACATTGATGGACCATGTTATGTTCGTCTTGGACGTTTAGCGGTAGATACAGTCAATGATGAAGACTACAAATTTGAATTTGGCAAAGGTGTAGTTATGAATAAAGGAGAAAAAGTTGCCATTATTGCGACAGGTATGATGGTACAAGAATCTCTAGAAGCAGCGAAAGAATTAGATTTCAATCCAACGGTTGTAAATATTCCTACAATCAAACCAATTGATGCGGATTTGATCAAAGAATTAGCCAAAACGCATGATGCCATCGTAACCGTTGAAGAACACAATGTCATTGGTGGATTAGGAAGTGCAGTAGCTGAAGCATTAGCCAGTGAAAAAGAACGTTGTCCACAATACATGATTGGTATGCAAGATACCTTTGGACAATCTGGTACACCAGCTGAATTGCTTGATCATTATGGCTTAAACGCTAAACATATTGCGGATTTCGTTAAAAACATTTAATAGAAAAAAACCAATCGAAAAGATTCAATCTTAACGATTGGTTTTTTTATTGGCAATATTCTTTAATGTATTCTCCAAAATAAGGGAGAGCTAAAGAAATATATCCTTGGCGGGAAGAAAGAATTCCTCTTTTGATTAGTCGATCTCTATATACAGAATAGTTTGCAGCTTTATCTTTCATTAACGCTAATACTTCTTCTCGCTTGTATTCTTCTTTACTCGTTAATTGTTTAACGAATAATCGGTCCATGTTGGTCAATTTTTCCCATATTTTTTCATAGGAATAAGCAAATAATTCAGCCTTTAACATAGGGACAATTGTCTTTAGTTCAAAATTAGATCCTTGTTTAAAGCTTAATACGCTTAGTTCTTGAAAAGCAAAAGCATAACCTTTTGTGATGGCAGCCATTTCTTTGGCTATATCAATAGAAATATGTAATTTGGTTTTATACATCTCGGTCATTAGAATTCTATTCAATGGTTCAGTTTGAATTGTGGTTGCTCGTCTGAAAAATGTAAGATTTTTTACATTGCTGAGTTGTTGGATGTTTTCGTATAAACCAGTACAAACAAGATAAACCGGATAGTCAGCTCTTAGCCATCTTCCATATTCAGAAGCAAACTTTACCATTTCATCTGTTTTGGAAATTTCATCAATCCCAATAAGAATCTTTTTCTTTCTTTTTTGTACTTCTTGAATCATATTTTCAATCGCAATACCTACATCGAAGTATGGATCATTGGTTTGAGAGGTGCTGTAGCCAAATCTACCTCCTGTTCCCATGACAGATGCAGATACACTAATGCTCGAATTCTTTTCTTTGTTTTTGGAATATCCAGCATTTGATAACATTGCAGCAATTTGTTGCAAGGTATCTCTTGTCGGATTGATGTCAAAAACGAGCCATCCTTTTTTTCTGAGCTCCTCTTCAACTTTCGCTAAAATAACGGTTTTACCGGAGCCTCTTACTCCAGTGATTTTATAAACGGATTCCGTAGGATGATCATAAGAAAAACTTTCTAAGATTTCATTAGGCTGTTCTGTAGCAACATAGGTGTATTCTGGTGGCTTGCTGAACGTAGTTGTAAATGGATTTTGCATATTTGATCCTCCTTGTGTGATTTATAACTTTTTATACTTTTTATTATTCTTTATACTTTTTATCAATGTGCTTAGAGCTATTCAAAATTTTATAGTACTTGTTCCAAGATTTATAAGGAATGCTAAACAAACCCGAAGGATAAGCTGTTTATATTTACAAGACCAATGTCTTGTAAGAAAATAGAACTATGAAAAAACGACGGGTACATATTTTTCGCTTGTTGCTGGTGATTCTTGTTCCAGTGGTTTTTCTGTCTGCTTGTGGGTTTGGTCTTTATCAATTGTTTAAACCCAAAGAAGAAGTAGTAGTAGAGAAAAAGCCTGTTCATCAACCAACGATAGAAGCTTTATTGAAACATAGTTTAGAGCCCATAGGTACGACCATGTATGTATGGGGTGGTGGATGGAACAAAGAAGATACCGCAGGTGGCAAAGAGACAAAGACCATTGGCTTAAGTCCCAAATGGAAAGAATTCGCATCGAAACAAGATGCAACATACGATTATACCCAATATGAATACCAGATTCATGATGGTTTAGATTGTTCCGGTTATATTGGCTGGGTTGTGTATAACACCATGGAAACCAAAAACAATCAAACCAACTATGTAAAAGAATCAGGATCTATCTTGAAATATTATAAACAAAAAGGTTTTGGCAGAATTATTCCTGCCCAAGACATTAAAAATTATAAACCCGGTGATCTTTTAGCTAATTCAGAACATATTTATATGGTCTTAGGCCAATACAAGGATGGAAGTGTATTACTTGTTCATTCCAGTCCACCTGGCGTACGGATTACCGGAACCCCTGACCAAGAAGGAGATCTAGATTCACAAGCCATTACGGCCGCAAAGAAAATCATGGAACGAGAATATCCTGCCTGGTATCACAAATATCCCGATTGTATGGCAGATATTTCTTTCTTAACTGACTATGACCAATTCCGTTGGAATAGTAAAACCATGAAAGATGCCAAGAAGATCCAAAAACTAGACGCAAGACAAATCGTACATCTCTTGTATGATTAGAAATAGGAAAATTATGAATGATTTAGAGATTATAGAGAAAAATCCCCCTCAATTTGTATCGAATGATGCTAAGCGAGGCCGGAAAGTATTATCAACGATTGAAGATGAATTATTGCATTGTGATGCTTTTTGGATGAGTGTTGCTTTTATTACGCAAAGTGGTATTACACCTTTACTTCCTTTATTTAAAGAACTGGAACAAAGGGGTGTGCAAGGCAAGATTCTAACTACCGATTATCTTGCGTTTAGTGAACCAAGGGCATTGAGCAAGTTAACGGCTTTTTCTAATCTTCAGCTAAAAATCAGTATGGTTGAAGATGCAGGCAGAGGCTTCCATACTAAAGGGTATATTTTTAAAAAAGGGAATACTTATAAGGCTTTAGTTGGTAGTTCGAACTTAACGCAAAATGCCTTAACCGTGAATCGCGAATGGAATACGAAAATTGTTACGCAAGAAAATAGCGAATATTTATCTGATTTATTTGATGAGTTTAATGCTATTTGGTTTCATCAAAGTACGGTTTTTTATTCGTCAATCAAAGACTTGTACCAAAGTCTATATAGAAAAAATCGAACTTGGAAACAAGAAACTCCAATTGTTCAAAATGAAACTCTACGGCCGAATTCCATGCAAGAAGAAGTGATTCACAGTCTTTCTGCCTTGATCGAACAAGGAAAGTCCAAAGTTTTATTGATTTCTGCAACGGGTACGGGAAAAACATATGCTTCTGCTTTCGCACTACGGGAACAACACCCGAAAAAAGTATTGTTTCTAGTTCACCGAGAGCAGATTGCGATGCAAGCTCTAGATACATACAAGAAAGTGTTCGGGGAAAAGTATTCTTATGGCCTTTTATCGGGATCGCATAAGGATCAGAATTGTGATTTCTTGTTTTCGACGATGCAAATGATGGCAAAAGAAGAAATCTTCCAAACATTTTCAAAAGATAATTTTGATTGTATTGTGGTGGATGAGGCCCATCGAACGGGTTCAAAAAGCTATCAGAAAATTATGCAGTACTTTCAACCAAAGCTTTGGTTTGGCATGACTGCTAGTCCTGAGCGAATGGATGATTTTGATGTCTATGCAGCATTTGATCATAATATTGTATATGAAATTCGTTTGCAGCAAGCTTTAGAAGAAGATCTATTATGCCCCTTTCATTATTTTGGCATCAGTGATTTCCGTATTGATGGCCAAGAAATGGATTTAGAAGATTTCCGTTATTGTACTTCTGAACAAAGAGTAAAGTATATCCTCCAACAAGCCCAGTTCTATGGCTATAGTGGAGATCGAGTTAAAGGCTTGATGTTCTGCAGCACCAAAGAAGAAGCCCATAAACTCAGTGAAATGATGAATGAAATGGGATTAAAGACCATGGCTTTAAGTGGGGATGATTCCCAAGAAAAACGAAAAGAAGCCATTGAAAAGTTGGTAAGCGATCAAGGCGATCACTTAGATTATATTTTAACGGTAGATATTTTTAATGAAGGGGTGGATATCCCTGAAATCAACCAAGTACTCTTATTGCGTAAAACTGAATCGCCCATTGTTTTTGTCCAACAATTAGGTCGAGGATTACGTAAGGCAAAAGGAAAAGAATACGTCGTTGTATTAGATTTTATTGGAAACTATAAAAATAACTACATGATTCCCATTGCGTTATCTGGGGATCAATCCTACAACAAGGACTCTATTCGCCGTTATGTATTAGAAGGAGAAAGAGTTATTCCTGGGGCATCGACGATTCACTTTGATGCGATTGCGAAAAAAGCCATCTTTGCGGCCATTGATGCGGCTAACTTTACCGAGATCTGTTTGATTAAAGAAAACTATAAGAACTTAAAAAATAAATTAGGACGGATTCCGTATTTAATGGATTTTGATGAATATGGGCAGATGGATGTTTGTAGGATGTTTGAAAATAAAAGCTTACAGACCTATTATCGCTTTTTAGTGAAATATGAAAAAGAATATACTGTACGAATTACGGATCTACAAGAAACATATTTAAAGTTTGTTTCGACAAAATTGGCTGAAGGGAAACGTATCCATGAGCTTTTATTCTTACAGATCTTAGTAGAACAAGAAGAGAATTTACTTACTTCTTTTGAAAAAGCCATGCAGGAACAATATGGTATGCAACTAAGCGATTTAGAAAAAGAAAGTGTCATTCGGGTTTTAACGAATGCTTTTCCAAGTTCTGCTGCGATAAAAACGTTTAAAGATTGTTTATTTATTGAAAAAGATGGTGAAGACTATCGGATCTCACCGGTATTTAAAGAACAATTGGAATCAGAAGATTTTAAAGCACTCTTTAAAGAATGTCTTGCCTTTGGCATTAGCCGATATCAAAAAAATTATACCCAACATTATGCAGAGACAAATCTAGTGTTGTATCAAAAGTATACCTATGAAGATGTGTGTCGCTTGTTGAATTGGCAAAAAAATGAAGTGCCATTAAATATTGGTGGCTATAAATATGATACGTATACGAAAACGTTCCCAGTGTTTATCAATTATGAAAAAGCTCAGAATATTCAAGATACGATTAAGTATGAAGATCGTTTCCTTGATGAAAATCATTTGATTGCGATTTCTAAAAATAAACGAAACCTGGAATCGGAAGATGTATGTAATTTCTTAAATGCAGACAAGCGCAATATTCAAGTACATTTATTTGTACGTAAGAATAAAGAGGATGAAGGATCAAAAGAATTCTATTATTTAGGACATATGAAAACCGATCCTTCTAAAGCAGAAGAAATTAATGTGGCAAATCGAAAAGCCGTAGAAATCTATTGGGAATTGGATCAACCAGTTCGTGAAGATTTATATCAGTATATTACGAATGGATAGTGAGAAAATATGAAGACAATACAAGTAGTAGCAGCCATTATTAAAAAAGGTAATAAAATTTTTGTGACACAACGTGGTTATGGGGAATTTAAAGATGGTTGGGAATTTCCCGGTGGGAAAGTAGAACCTAATGAAACCAAAGAAGCAGCGATTATCCGTGAAATAGAAGAAGAATTAGCTACACGAATTTCGGTAGATCGCTTCTTTCATACGGTAGAATACGACTATCCGAATTTTCATTTATCCATGGATTGTTTTATCTGTTCTATTGAAGAAGGAAACTGCACTCTATTGGAACATGAATCAAGTCGTTGGTTAGATAAAGACCATCTTTATTCAGTGGATTGGCTGCCAGCTGATTTAGAGATCGTAGAAAAATTGGAAAAAGAACTATAAAATGAAGGGCTTCCTAAGAAGCCTTTTTTATATAGGATGATGAATTTGCCTTTTTAAGGTACGGTTTTGCGAAAAAAAAGAAAATGTTTTTTAAAAGTGCTATTATATACCCGAATTAAAGAATAGCTAACGTTCTATTTAACACTTTATGCAAAGAAAAACAGGCAAAACTCCTTTAGCTAAAGGGGAATTGCCTGTTTTGTCGTTTGTAGGTGAATTGCGTAGACTCTTAGTCATAGGGTTTGTATTCAACGCTTTTCTTATCGAAGTCAATGAATAGTTGGAAAGCGTTACGGTTTTCGTCTTCATCCCAGATTTCCACGAATTTTGGGGTTACTTCAATTAAGATTTCAGTGTCTTCGTGTGAATAGGCATTGTAGCTTTGCCATAAGAACTCTTTGTATTTCTTTTCGAATACACGGCCGGGTTCATCGACAACTAGGCCTTTGTTCTCGGCAATCCCTTCGACTTGGGTTCCGTTAAAACACATGGCTACTTGATTGTTTTTGAAGAGTTGTTGAGTCTTACGGAAGTTCTTATCGGTTTTGAAATAGATTTTGTCATTGTAGAACAGGCAAGATACGTTTCTTACCATAGGGTAATTGTCTACACAGCTGGCTAAGGCCATGATTTTCCAATCCCCACATTTTTTTTGCATAATTGCGACAGCTTCTTCAAATGTCATGATTTTTTCCTCCAGTTAGATAATGTTGTTAAAAGCACAGATGACAAGGATTGTCGTCAACAGGGTAAATAAACCAACAATATAAGCGGGTTGTTGGTGGGATTCGTGACCGTCACGAAAATCAACTAAATGCGATTTTCTTAAGGCTTGTACAATTGGTTTATAGAGTACAATGGTAAATCCGGTATTTAAGGCACCTTTTAGGATATTAAAGAGTAATACCCCTGGAATAAAGGATACTAAGACAACTTGTCGACTCATATTGTAGTAGATTGGATCAACGATGTAGTTCCAGAATCCCATGGAAACGGTAGAACAGAGAATACCGCTGACTAAACCAAGAATAGCGGTGTTTTTGGTACGGTTGCGCTTATAGATATAAGCTGCTGTACAGGCAAAAGCACAGGTGCTGATAACATTCATGATTACATCAAATATATTACCACCGGTAAAAAATAATTCCAAAACACTTACAATACAGCTGACTAGAAAGCTAGACATCGGTCCATAGATAAAGCCGGCAATGGCGATGACGACATCTTTTGGCTCATAGGCTAAAAAAGCGACAGATGGCACTAAAGGAATGTGTACAAAGACGGCTAAAATCAAAGCTACGGCACTCATCATTCCGAGGTTTGTTAATCTTTTTGTTATGTTGTTTGTCACAGTGATCCCTCCTTGAAAAAGAAAAACATGCTCAAAACAAAAAGTCAGAGCATGTCCAATTCAAAAAATAGGTTACACAAAAAAACATAACCGCTTGATGGAATCTTCTTTCATCCAGACTTTACTGTTGCTACCGTAATTTCAACGGTTCTGCCCGAAGGCTTGCGGAGTTTACCGCCAGTCGAGAATTTCACTCTGCCCTGAAGATTTTGATTTGTAGCCTAATCATACCTATTCGTAGTGTTTTTTGTCAATAATGACTGCATTTTTCATGAGCTGATAGTGTATAATTTTTTTAATGAAAAAATTGAAAACGGTTAACTGACAAAAGTGATTGAAATGTGATTTAAACAAGTATAAAGTACTTTCTGTAAAAAACAAAACGCGTACTTGTATTAACCCGCGAGGAGGCAGGGCAGTCACGGATTAATCCGTATTGTCGTGCCCTTTTTGTTTTTTTGAAAGGAGGAACATCGTATAAAAAATGGAAGAGTTTACCAAGGAACTGCTAGAACAGTTAAACGTTAAGACAGTCTTTACAATTGGACCGTTTGCGATTTCCGAATCGGTTGTGGTTTCCTGGATTGTTATGGCTGTATTAATTATTGGATCGATTTGGTTGACCCGAGGATTAAAAGTACATAATCCTGGGAAGAAACAGTTGGTTGCCGAAACGATTGTTTCTTGGTTGGACAACTTTACCCAGTCGATGCTAGGAGAAAATGGAAAGGAATACAGTGGCTATATAGCGACCGTGCTTCTCTATATTGGATTTTCTAACATCATTGGCGTATTTGGTTTTAAACCGCCGACCAAAGATATGTGTGTCACCATTGCCTTATCTTTGATGAGTATTGTTTTAATAGAGGTCAGTGGTGTTAGGGCCAAAGGTATGAAAGGTTGGTTAAAGAGTTTTACTCAACCTATTGCGGTTGTAACTCCCATCAATATTCTTGAATTAGTGACTAGACCATTGTCTTTATGTATGCGTCTATTTGGAAATGTATTAGGTGCTTTTGTCATCATGGAATTAATCAAGATGGTGGTACCCGTATTTGTGCCAATGGTATTTAGTTTGTATTTTGACTTTTTTGATGGCTTGATACAAGCCTATGTATTTGTATTTTTAACATCATTATTTATTGCCGAAGCAACGGAAGTATAGGAGGAAATAACATGAGTATAACAGCAATTGGAGTTGGATTAGCAGCATTAGCTGTAATTGGTGGAGGTCTTGGAATTGGTGTAGCCACTTCTAGTGCCGTAAAAGCCATTGCGCAACAACCAGAAGCCGACGGAAAAATTATGCGTACTTTACTTTTAGGAGCTGCCTTAGCAGAAGCAACTGCTATTTATGGTTTCGTTTTAGGTATTTTAATTATTTTGATGCTTAAGTAGAAAGGAATAAAGGAATTATGCTAAGGATTGATTCCAATATTATTTGGACAATTGTTAACTTGCTGATTCTTTACGCATGTATGATGCGTTTTCTTTTTAAACCGGTTCGAAATATTCTCGCAAAACGAAAAGAAGAAATAGATGCATCTTTTGCAGATGTGAAGAAACAAAAAGAGCAAGCTCAAGAATATAAAGATCAAGCCGAAAAAGAATTGCAGGCAATCCAGGCGAACCATGATAAAGAAATGGCTGATGCCCGTATTAAAGCAAGCCACGAATACGAAAAGATTCTTGCTGAAGCCAACGCAAAATCGGATGAAATCTTAGAAGAAGCTCGTCAAAAAACCGCTGCCGTGGCTCGTGAAGAAAAAGCGAGAGCGAAGAGTGAAATCGCTGATTTGATCAGTGAAGCAGCAGAAAAGATGTCTGGCTCAAAAGCCGATGAACAATTATATGATGAATTCTTAAATGATATGAAATAGAGGGGGAAAACTATGGAACAGATTTTACATGCAACACTTCGTTGTGTAACCCCACCAAACGAAGCACAATTGGAAAAAATGAAAGCTTTCTTAGCCGAACATTACCACTGTGATTCTGTGGAGCTGGAAATCAAACAAGATCCTTCTGTTCGTGGTGGTTTTGTTTTGAATGCAGGCAATGACGAATACGATTGGTCTATGCGTTCAAGACAAGAAAGATTGAATGATCAAATTAAAAAAGCCCGTGATGAAGCCATTCAAATGGATAAAAGCGGTTCTTTGATGTCCATTCTAAAAGAAGCCGTTGAACAATTTGAAGATTCAGCTACGAAAAATGAAGTCGGATTTGTCGATACCGTTGGTGATGGTATTGCTACAATATCTGGCTTAGAACATGCCATGTATGGTGAAGTTGTCGTTTTCGAAAATGGAACTAAAGGTATGGTACAAGATATTACCGAAGACGGGATCGGGGTCATCTTATTTGACCAGGAAGGAACCATTGGTCAGGGAACCAAAGTTTCCCGTACCAAAAGACAAGCTGGTATGCCAGTCAGTGATGCCTTTTTAGGCCGTGTTGTCGATCCATTAGGAAATCCGATTGATGGATTAGGACCTATTGATGCCAAAGAGATGCGTCCAGTTGAAGAACCGGCACCAAGCATTATTGATCGTAAACCCGTTACAACCCCAATGGAAACGGGAATCCTTGCGATTGATTCAATGTTCCCTATTGGACGTGGACAACGTGAATTGATTATCGGAGACCGGCAAACCGGAAAAACATCGATTGCCTTAGATACGATTTTGAACCAAAAAGGTAAACGCTGTATCTGTATTTATGTCTCTATTGCTCAAAAAGCTAGTACAGTGGCTAACTTAGTCAATACCTTAAAGAAAAATGATGCAATGGATTATACCATTGTCGTTACTTCAACAGCTGCCGATGCTGCAAGTTTACAATACATTGCTCCCTATTCGGCAACAAGTTTGGCAGAATACTTTATGCATCAGGGTAAGGATGTTTTGGTTGTCTATGATGATTTATCCAAACATGCCGTAGCCTATCGTACGATTTCGTTATTGTTAGGACGAAGTCCAGGACGTGAAGCTTATCCTGGAGATGTCTTCTATTTACATTCTCGTCTACTAGAACGAAGTGCCCGTTTATCCAATGAAAAAGGTGGCGGTTCGATTACTGCCTTACCAATCATTGAAACTCAGGATGGAGACGTTAGTGCATATATTCCAACCAATGTCATCTCTATTACCGATGGACAGATTTTCTTGGAAAGTGATTTATTCTTTGAAGGTCAGCGACCAGCCGTCAATGTCGGATTATCCGTCAGCCGTGTTGGTGGTGCAGCCCAAACCAAAGCCATGAAAAAGGCTTCGGGATCTTTGCGTATTGATTTAGCGCAATATCGTGAGATGAAAGAATTTACCCAGTTCGCATCAGACTTAGATGAAACTACGAAAAAGCAGTTGCAACATGGTCGAGTATTAATGGAATTATTGAAACAACCATTGAATCATCCTATGAGTCAAGCAGATCAAGTTATGGCTTTGGTTGTTGCGGATGCTAATTTATTGAATGATGTAGATCCGGAACTTGCCAAAGATGAAGAAATGAAATTATTGGCATGGCTCAATGAAAAGCACAGTGAATTTGCCAGTGAATTAAATACAACCCAAGTATTAGATGATAACTTGAAAGATCGTATTATTGCGGCTGCAAAAGAATATCGAGGGCAAAAATAATGTCAGCCATTCGTGAAATCAAGGATCGGATGACAGGTATCCAGTCTACGATGAAAATTACGAAAGCGATGTATATGATTTCATCGACTAAGATGAATGCCGCAAAACAGAGTTTGATGAATACGGAACCGTATTTTTATAACTTACGGAAAGTGATTTTAACCATTATGCATTCGCTTCCGGATGAATTTACTCATCCCTTTTTGGATGATCGAGAATATGTCGAAGATGAAAACGAAAGAAAAGCCTTTATTTGCGTTACTGGAGATAAGGGACTAGCCGGAGCCTATAACCATAACGTCATAAAAATGGCCGAACAGATGGTAAGGCATAATTCGCTACATACGCTATATATGATTGGGGAAGTCGGTCGTCAATATTTCTTGCGCACCGATATCCCTATTGAAGAAAGCTTTTTATATACTGCCCAAAAACCAACGCTTCAAAAGGCACGTTCGATTGCCTCTAAAATGTTGGATCTATTCGAAAGAAAAAAGGTAGATGAAGTATACATTCTCTATACGCGTATGGAAGGCAATCAATTTATCCCTGATATCGAACAGCTTTTGCCTTTTCATCGTTTAAATCGTGCAGTTGAAGTTGCAGGTGAGATGTCTTTCAACTATCAACTTGAACCAAGTCCAAAACAGCTTTTGGACACCGTAATTCCGGATTATTTAGCCGGGTATATTTACAGTGCTTTGGTTGAATCGTATGCATCAGAAAACTATGCCCGTATGCAGGCAATGGATTCAGCCAATAAAAACGGCGAAGAATTGTTAAGTGATTTATCTTTACAATACAACCGTCAACGTCAGGCAAAAATCACCCAGGAAATTACCGAAGTAGCAGCTGGGGCAAAAGCCCGTAAACAACAGCTGGAAAGAAAAGCGAAACAAGAAGAAAGGAGACGTGAGTCGGCATGCAATTAGGAAAGATTACCCAAGTCATGGGACCAGTCGTAGATGTTCATTTTGATCAAGTCCCGCTTCCTTTTATTCATTCTGCCTTACAGGTAGATAACCATGGCAAGAAGTCTATTATGGAGGTTATGCAACATACGGGAACGAATACTGTACGTTGTATTATGCTTTCTCCTAGTGAAGGACTTCAAAGAGATATGCCGGTCTTATATCGTGGCATGGGAATTGAAGTTCCCGTTGGCCAACAAAACTTAGGCCGTTTATTTAATGTATTGGGGGATACCATCGATGATCAAGCACCGCTTGAAACCGATAATTATTGGGAAATTCACCGTAAACCGCCAAAGTTTGAAGATCAATCTCCTGTAACCGAAGTATTGGAAACCGGAATTAAAGTCATTGACTTGATTGCTCCTTATGCCAAAGGAGGAAAGATTGGTTTATTCGGTGGTGCCGGTGTTGGTAAAACCGTATTGATTCAGGAATTGATTCGTAATATTGCCAGTGAACATGGTGGCTATTCCATCTTTACTGGTGTTGGAGAACGTTCTCGTGAAGGAAACGATTTGTGGACTGAAATGAAAGAATCCGGGGTTATTGAAAATACCGCTTTAGTCTTTGGTCAAATGAACGAAAGTCCAGGAGCTCGTATGCGGGTTGCCGAAACTGGATTGACCATGGCCGAATACTTCCGTGATGTAGAACATAAAGATGTCTTACTTTTCATTGATAACATCTTCCGTTTTGTCCAAGCGGGTTCAGAAGTATCCAGCTTGTTGGGACGTATGCCTTCTGCGGTTGGTTATCAACCAACTTTGGCTAATGAAATGGGACAACTTCAAGAACGTATCGCATCAACGAAAAATGGTTCGGTTACTTCCGTACAAGCCGTTTATGTACCAGCCGATGACTTGACGGACCCTGCTCCAGCTACAACGTTTGAGCATTTGGATGCGACAACGGTATTAAGTCGTAAGGTTGTTGAACAAGGTATCTATCCAGCGGTTGATCCACTTGAGTCAAGTAGTCGTATCCTGCAAGCGGATATTGTGGGAAAAGAACATTACGATACAGCGCAACATGTCTTGCAGTATCTACAAAAATATAAAGAACTTCAAGATATTATCGCTATTTTAGGTATGGAAGAACTTTCGGAAGAAGATAAAACTATTGTAGCCAGAGCACGTCGTTTACGTAACTTTATGGCTCAACCATTCCACGTTGCGGAACAATTTACTTCCATTCCAGGAAAATATGTACCTCTTGCCGATACCATCAAAGGTTTCCAAGCAATTTTGAATGGAGATATGGATCAATATCCAGAAGCTGCTTTCTTTAATGTAGGAACCATTGATGAAGTTATTGAAAAAGCGAAAGAAGTATAATTATGGCAGAATTGTTCGATTTAAAGATTTTGGCTAGTGAATATGTCTTCTATGACGGAAAGGCCCAAGTCTTAACCGTTCATACCCCAGAAGGCAGCAAGCAGTTTCTAGCCCATCACTTAAAGAGTATTTATGCCCTTACCCCAGGTGAACTAAAGATTCGTAAAGAAGATGGTTCAGAAATCGAAGTGGTTGGTGGTATGGGTACCATGATCTTTACTAACAATCAAGCCGAAGTCCTTTTGGATACTTGTGAAACGCAAGAAGAGCTAGATAAGCGTAGAGCAAGTGAAGCTTTGGAAAGAGCCAAAGAAAGAATGCGTCAAAAGAAATCCATGCGCGAATACAAAATGTCCCAAGCCGCAATGGCTCGTGCCTTAGCGCGTTTGCAGTTTAAAGACAAAGATATTCATTAAGATAGGAATGCAAATTTCTATCTTTTTTTGTGTATTGTGTTTTATCCATGAACAGAATATTGTACAATGTCTATAGGTGGTGGTTATATGCAGAGTATAAGACAGATTTATAAAATTGGTCCTGGACCCAGTAGTTCACATACCTTTGGCCCTATGATGGCTGCTAAATATATGTTGGAACAATATCCACAAGCTATGCAATTTGATGTTTCACTATTTGGTTCTTTGGCTTTAACCGGCAAAGGCCATTTGACCGATAAAATTATTGAGAAAACATTTCATCCTATTCCTTGTACGATTCACTTTGATATCAAAAAAGAAGTGGATCATCCCAATACCATGATTATTACCGCTTATGGGAAACAAGAAGTCATTGGGCAACACACCTTTGTTTCCATTGGTGGCGGGAAAATTGAAATTGATGGGAAGAGGAATGCGGATGAACCCGATATCTATACGCTGACAACCATGGATGCGATTCAAGCCTATTGTCATCAACATCACATCCGCCTGGATCAATACATCGATCAGGTAGAAGGTTTAGAATTTGATAAGTATATGCATAAGATTTTTAGTCAGATGTTAAAGACGGTCAATACTGGTTTAAAGCGAACCGGTGTTTTACCAGGAAGTCTAAAAATTGAACGCATTGCCCATGCGCTATATCAATCGGCCCATAGTTGCGATGATCCCCAAGATACCAATAGTTTGTTGCTGGCAAGCTATGCCTACGCTGCCAATGAACAAAATGCCAGTGGCGGAATTGTCGTAACCGCACCAACCATGGGTAGTTGTGGGGTTTTACCAAGCCTGGTTTATCATTTTTATCATGACTTAAAATACCCGAAACAAACTATCCTGCAAGGTTTAAAAGTAGCTGGCTTAATTGGTGACTTGGTACAGACAAACGCAACCATTTCTGGCGCTAAAGCCGGCTGTCAAGCTGAAGTAGGAGCTGCTTGTGCAATGGGCGCAGCCTTTGTAGCCAGCTGCCAGTTCCAAACCAATGAACAAATTGAATGTGCAGCCGAAATTGGCCTGGAACATCATTTAGGTTTAACCTGTGATCCAGTGGGTGGCTATGTGATGATTCCTTGCATTGAAAGAAATGCGGTCGCAGCCCAACGTAGTATCGATGCTGCCCGTCTAGCCAAATATTTACGCAATGTAAAAAAGAATCGCGTTAGTCTAGATATGGTTATCCAAACGATGAATCTAACCGGAAAGAAATTGCCGATTGAATTAAAGGAAAGTGCGTTAGGCGGTTTAGCCGTCGTAGTTCCCGATAAACAATAATTTTACGAAGAATTGATAGGAGCCATATATCCTTTTGATATCCATTCTCCATAATGAAGACAAAGGAGAGGAATGGATATGAACCTAGATTGTTTGAATTACCTCTTTCTTCTGTTTTCCATTGTAGTATGTATTGTTCTAGTTGCTTACTACACAAAAGCAGAAGAAAAACTTACGACAAATCATTTGTAGAAAAAGAAGCGTCCGATGTATATAGATGCTTCTTTTTTATTGCAGTCGTTGGTGAAATATGAATGCATTTACTTATACATTAAGACGGTAATTGAATTTTTGGGCCAGTTGTTAGATTCTGTTCATGGAGAATATGCTTCTTTGATCATGTATCTGATCAAATATGGGATAGTGACAGTGAACAATGCCAGTATATGGTAGACAGAGTGAAAAAGAATGAAACCGTATAGCCTAAGCAACTAGTAAACAGTTGAAGCAGATAAAGGATAAGACCAAGTAGCCTTCCTTTTAAAGCTTCGGCTTTATTTCATTCAAAATGTAGGCACCGGGCAAGAAAAACGTGCCAAACAGGCTATGTTTACGGGAATTGGCATTGGACTTAGTATTGGATGTTTAGTCTTTATCCTTGTCTTCTTTAAAGGAAATATTCTAACCGTTTTATTTATCACGAATGCGATTGTTGTGCAAAAAGGCTATGCCTACTTAAAAGGCTTTGCCCCTGAAACGATTGTGACAGCCATTCTATTTAGTATGGTTGGTTATTTCAATGGACATGATAAAACCGTATGGGTGATGATTCAGGGTTTGATCCAGACTTTACTGGTGCGTCTTCCCCTGGCTTATGTGATGAGTATTCAACCGCATGCCAGCTTGACCAAGATTGGTTTAGCAGCACCCATTGCCACTATGGTTGGAATTGTTTTAACGAAATTTGGCAAGAAATCCCCCACTTCTAAACGAAGTGAAAGTGGCGGGATGAATTGCCTATGAATTTGCAACACATATTCAGTCGTAGTATAATATAAGTATGAAATCAGTTAGAGAACTAGATACAAACAATCATTCGGTGTTCATGCTGCATTACCATCTTATTATGTGTACAAAGTATCGCAGAGAAATTATCGATAACGGAATATCAGACCAGCTCAAGGAGATATTCATACGCATAGCTTCTTCTTATAATATCGTACTGGAAGAATGGAACCATGATGTCGACCACGTTCATGTTTCATTCAGAGGCGCTCCAAATACAGAGCTTTCTAAATTTATTAATGCTTACAAGTCGGCAAGCAGTCGCCTTATCAAGAAAGAAAATCCTGACATCAAAAAGTCTCTCTGGAAAGAGATGTTCTGGTCACAAAGCTTCTGTCTGATCAGCACTGGTGGCGTAAGTGTAGATGTTATCAAGCAGTATATTCAGACACAAGGCAAGAAAGGAAAGTAGACAATGGCTAATATTGCATATAAATACAGGCTGTATCCAGACACAGAACAGCAGGTCCTGTTTGCAAAAACATTTGGATGCTGCCGAAAGATCTGGAATCTTATGCTCGCTGACAGAAACGAAGCATATCAAAAAGATAAAAGGATCATTGATCCAACGCCTGCTTCGTACAAGCAGGTCTACCCCTTTCTAAAAGAGGTAGACAGCCTTGCCTTAGCCAATGTACAGCTGAATCAAAGAAAAGCATTTAAAGAGTTCTTCAGGTCCTGCAAAACGAAGAAACATGACAGAGGCTTCCCTAAGTTCAAGTCTGCTAAGACAGCAAAGAGATCGTACACGACTAATAATCAAAACGGAACGATTAAAGTTGGAGACAGATATATCAGACTACCTAAGATTGGGAAAGTGAAAGCTGTTGTCCATAGGCGACCAAATGAATCATGGAAGTTGAAATCAGCCACTGTATCACAAAGCTCTGACGGTAACTTCTGGTGTTCTATTCTTTTTGAGTATGAAGAAGAGATCGTTCCTGTTTGTGCAGATACAGATAAAGCAATCGGACTGGATTACAAATCAGACGGGCTATATTGTGACAGCAATGGAAATATCGCTTCCCGTCATAAGTTTTATCGAAAGACTCAGACCAAATTAGCCAAAGCACAAAGAAAGCTTTCACGCAAGATGGGGAATAAAAAAGGAGAAACAAGATCCAACAATTTTCTTAAGCAGCAAAAACGTGTAAATAAGATACATCGGCATATAGCAAACCAGCGTAATGATTTTCTACATAAGAGATCGACCGAGATAGCCAATCGGTATGATGTCGTAGCTGTAGAAGATCTGAATATGCGTTCCCTGTCTAACAAAGGTTTTGGCAATGGAAAAGCTACGATGGATAATGGTTATGGCACTTTTCTAAATATGCTTGAATACAAGATGAACAGAAAAGGAAAATACTTTGTCAAGGTAGACCGATTCTATCCGTCAAGCCAGACTTGTCATGTCTGTGGATGTGTAGATCCGAAAGTCAAAGATCTATCCATTCGAAAATGGGTATGCTCTGCATGCGGAGCAGTTCATGACCGAGATGTCAATGCAGCCATTAATATCCGAGATGAAGGTCTAAGACTGCTTGGATTGATCTAAGCAAATCGACAATACAAAAGGTAGGGCAGGAACTGTCCGAACCTCAACGCTTGTGGACATTGTGTAAGACGTGCAATCATATGTAGATATGGTTGCATGCAGTGATGGCAGAAACAAGAAGCTCCGACTTCTAAAAGTCGGAGTAGTTCACATGTTCTTTTCTTTCTTTTTATGAATCGCAGAAAGATTGAAATTTAGGTCAATGCATATTGACCTTTTTTTTCTATTAAGTGGTATAATGCAACAAAGAATTTTAGGAGGATGCAAAATGCAAGAACGTTATGCAATCTGTTTTTCAAGTAAAACAGGGAATACCGAAGCACTCGCAAAAGTGGTTCAAGAAACTTTGCCAGAAGAAAGCTGTGCCTATTATGGTAGCGTAGATCAGACACCTGATAATGCAGAAATTTATTATGTGGGTTTTTGGACGGATAAAGGCACAGCCGATGCAGCGAGTTTAGCTTTTTTAAAGACCTTACATGAAAAACAGATCTTCTTGTTTGGAACCGCAGGATTTGGTGGTAGTGAAGCCTATTTTCAAAAGATTTTAGATCAAGTGAAAGAATCCATTGATTCCAGTAATACCGTCATTGGTCAATTTATGTGTCAGGGGCGTATGCCTCAGTCGGTTCGCGATCGCTATGTGAAAATGCGGGATGCAAACAATACGCAATTGAATTGGGATGCAATGATTCAAAATTTTGATCAAGCCTGTGCACATCCAAATTCAGATGATTTTGCACAATTGAAACAAATGCTAACAAAAAAATAGGCAGATTGTATGAATTGTCAATAAAACGTAAGCGCTTTTATGGTAGAATTGGCCTAGACAGACAAAAAATGAATTAAATACAGTCTTTCTGATGACAAAGAAAGAAGGAATTCCATTGAAAGAAGTATCTTTAAAAAGAATATCTAGTTGTGTCCTTGTGGGAACGATGATTTTATCGGGATTTTCACAAGTTGTCTTAGCAGATGAAAATCGTATGTATACCGACCATCAAACGTACTATATTGGTCGTGTTGAATACAATTTAGATGGTTCTTTAGTGAACCAGGCAGAACATGTTTGTGATTTTGTATTTCCAGAACCGGAACAACCGGAAGTACCGGCTGAACCAGAACAACCAGAACAACCGGATCAACCGGAACAGCCCGAGCAACCATCGAAGCCGGATGAAGAAAAACCCGATGATTCTCAAACGAAGGATGATAAAGAAGAGATAAAAGACAATACCACAGAACAAAAACCGGATTCACAAGTCCAAAATCCAGTGACTCCTGCCCCAAGTACGTTTAACTATGTGGCCAATACCTGGTATCATCCAACGACATTAAATGCCTTAGGGTATACGGGAGAAGTGCATAACGCCATTAAGTTAGACAATTTCTTGACCGGAAACTGGAGCAAGTTTGTCGTGAGTGAAAATCCATTCTCCATGCCTCAATGTACCTATTTTGCCTGGAGTCGTTTCTATCAGGTATATGGTTTTGATTCAGGGGCTCGTGGCAATGGAAAAACCAATGCGATGGAAATCGTTCAAGCCCATCCAGATCAATTCCAATTGAGTAGTACCCCAGCTGGAGGTGCCGTATTCTCTTGTGAGTTAAATACTTTATATCCAGAATATGGTCATGTGGGTTTTGTGGAAGCATATGATGGACAGAATGTTTGGCTTTCCGAAGGAAATTATCGTGTAGGAAATACCGATGGCAATATTTATATTCACAAGATGTCTTGGGATAGTTTCAAAGCGCAGTATCCGGATGTAGTCTTTGCGGTGCCAAAACAAGGAACCATCCAAACTTCGAAAGAAGCTTCGGTAACCATCGATAATAAGGATGCCATTGAACTTTACAATAAAATGAATGGAAACGTTGTTGCGAAGAAAAACATTCTTCGTGATTATCAAAAATAAAGGGAAAGAGAAATTTCTCTTTCCTTTTTTACGGGAGGATTAAAATGAATCGAGATCAAAAAGCAATTCGTTATAAACAAAGTGGGTGCAACTGCTGTCAAGCTGTATTATGTGCCTTTGCCGACCAGTTGGATATAGATGAAACCATCCTAAAACAATTGGGTGCTGCCTTTGGAATGGGCATGGGAGGCATGGAAGGCAACTGTGGAGCTTTGATTGCCGCACAAATGATTCTAGGTATGAAAGAATACCAAGGCTATCCCATCAATGCCCAGTCACGGGAAATTCTAGAAGCCTTTAAGGATGCTTGTGGGGCAATTACCTGCAAAGATTTAAAAGGTTTGGAAACCGGAGAGATGCTTTGTAGCTGTAACGATTGTATCCGCCAAGCCGTAGCCTTAGTAGATGGGCAAGATGACTAGTTAATCTAGTCTTTTTTTATGCCTGGAGTTTTAGCATTAATAGCTGTAAAGGATCCTTTGTTTCTAGCGTAAAACTTGTTCCATGTTGGATACAAAAGCTCTGCAAGTCTGAAATCTTTAGCGTTGTAGTTTGATCTGTGATACTTCCTTGTCCAGCTAAATCTAAAAGATAAAGGTCTTGATTTGAATCGAAAGTTAAAGACTTTCCGGCTTCAAGGGTATAGAAGTGGATTTCCAACTTTGGACTTTCAGTAAGTTTGGTGTTTTCCTTTAATAGAGAAGGTAGTGAAAAAACTTTACCGATTGGAAGTTTTGGACTTATAAAATTAGATTTTGGCAGTTCGATTTCTAAATAGACAACACCCGTCTTTGTTTCCATGCCTACAGGAATTTCACAAGGCGTAAGGATAGAATCACCGGTTTTTAGGAGCTGTTGGCAAATTGTTACACTTCCCTCTAAAACATAGATAAACTTGTGATACGGGAAGATTTCGGCACTGATATCGGTATTTTCAGCCAAAGAAAAATAGAAGATGGCATTCTCTCCCTGGTTAACCGATTTAGAAATGGTGCAACCTTCAACGGGTGGATGTTTTTTTGCGATAGAAAAGACTTGTCCAAATAATTCGTTCATAATAGAGTCTCCTTTGTCGATGGCATTATAGCATTTTCCCCTCTATTTAAAAGGTATATGCCTCGCTAGAATAAGGCTTTCCAAAGAAAAGTCAGAAATCAGGATTGTGATTTTTAAGAAAATTGATAAGATAATAACTATAAAAAGTGGAGGGCGTTATGCGATTATTAGAAGAACGGATTTTGGAACAAGGACAAGTTCGTCCTGGAAATGTATTAAAAGTGGATTGTTTTTTGAATCATCAAATTGATGTTGAATTATTGGATGAAATTGGGAAAGAGTTTTATCGTTTATTTCAAGATCAACCAATCAACAAAATTGTAACCATTGAAGCCAGTGGTATTGCGATTGCGTGTATGGCAGCACAACATTTTCATGTACCAGTAGTTTTTGCCAAGAAGGCCAAAAGCTTAAATATTGATGGGGATGTATATACATCCAATGTCCATTCTTTTACGTATGGCAAAGATTATACAATTACTTTGGCAAAGAAGTTTTTATCCGAAGAAGACCATGTCTTACTGATTGATGATTTCTTAGCTAACGGTAAAGCTTTACATGGCTTGATAGATGTTTGTCGCCAAGCCGGAGCTACCGTAGAAGGCATTGGCATTTGTATTGAAAAAGGTTTCCAAGGTGGTGGAGATGCCTTAAGAGAGGCTGGCTACCATTTGGAAAGTCTGGCGATTATTGATCGCATGTTTGAAAAATCCATCGAGTTTCGAAAATAGATGAAATGGAGCCTGGTCGCAGGCTCTTTTTTTAGCTGGGAAACTATGGTATAAAAGTACTGACCTTATAAAAAACAGAAAAACAGGTCAATAATAAAGGCCAGAGGTATCCTATGTTGACATATGATTTATCGAAAATAAAAGGTCCTTTATATGAAGGAATCTATACATACATCAAAGAAGATATCCAAAAGAGTCGCTTAAAAGCAGATGAAAAGATGCCCTCCAAACGGGCCTTGGCAAAGAATCTAGGTGTTAGTATCATCACTATTGAAAACGCCTATGATCAATTGATTGGCGAAGGGTATTTATATACCCTGCCAAGAAAAGGGTACTATGTTTCCCGAATTGAAAATCTATCAAAGTTTCAAGCCACTTCCACGCTTTCTTTAGATATTCATTATCCCAAACCCTCAAAGGCAACCATCAATTTATCCAACAATCACATTGATTCCGATGATTTTCCTTTTTCGGTATGGGCTAGATTGATGCGTGAGACGATTTCAACCAAAGAAAATGCCCTGATTAAAAATTCTACCTGTGGTGGGGTGTATGAATTGCGCCAAGCCATTGCCAACCATCTGGCTTCCTTTCGGGGCATGAATGTGGATCCCGACCAGATTGTGATTGGGGCAGGTACCGAATATTTATATGGGGTTTTGATTCAGTTGCTGGGGGCAGAAAAAACGGTCTGTTTGGAAAATCCAGGCTATAAAAAAATCGCCCAGATCTATCAAAGTCATCATGTGAATTGTACATACGCCAATCTAGATGCCTCCGGGATTTCCATGGAAGAAATTCGAGCTTCGGGTGCAGAAGTCGTACATATCAGTCCGACCCATCATTTTCCTACGGGTATTACGATGCCTATTAAACGGCGCTATGAGCTATTGTCGTGGGCCAATGAGAAAGAAAAGCGAATGATTATTGAAGATGATTACGATAGTGAATTTCGTTTAAATGGAAAACCGATTCCGCCCCTTCAAACCATTGATACGTCGGGTAAAGTGATTTATGTGAATACGTTCTCTAAATCTTTAGCGCCAACCATTCGTATCAGCTATATGGTTTTGCCACGCAATTTAGCCAATCTTTACTATGAAAAGCTGGCCTTTTATACATGTACGGTATCGACATTTGAACAATATACCCTGGCTTCTTTTATTGAAGAAGGGTACTTTGAAAAGCACATTAACCGTATGCGTCTAGCGTATGGAAGGCGCAGAAAACAGATGATAGAATGCATGAAACGCCATTTAGATTCGAAAGAATACGATTTGATAGAAAATGATTCGGGTCTGCATTTTATTTTATGTATTCACAGTAAAAAATCCGATGATGCCTTTGTACAAGAATTAGAAGAACGCGGCATTCATTTATCGGCCATTAAAGATTATTTTTTTGATGAAAGAAAAGATACCCATCAATTTCTCTTAAACTATGCCAGTGTGCATCCCGAACAAATGGATGAAATCTTTCAAATTATGCATGAGGTGATATAAATGCGAATGTTATTATTAGGAAATAGTTATACAGCTGCTTTACATTTGCCAGAAAAACTGGCAGAAGCTTTATCGGCAGAAGTTGTTGCCCATACCCGTGGTGGGGCAAGACTGGCTGAACAATTGAATGAAAAGACCAAACTTGGGTCGAGAACCCAGAAGGCTTTAAAAGAAGAAAAGTGGGATTATGTCATCCTGCAAGAAATGAGTAAAGGACCGGTCATTTATCCAGAACGATATTTAGAAAGTGTGGCCAAATTATCCAAACAGATCAAAGAAAATGGGGCCGTACCGGTAATCTATTGTACCTGGGCGTATCAAAAAGACAGCCCCGTTATGGAAAAAGAACCCTTTTCTTATGAAGAGATGTATCAGAAACTAGAAGCTATGTGTCATCAGGCAGCCCAAGAAAATGGGGCCTTGTTGGCGGATGTAGGAACGGTTTTCTTTCAGGCAAAGAAAATCTCTATGCCCAAGATGGCAGTCATCCCAATGCCTTAGGGGTAGAAAAGATCGTAGAAGTATTAGCCCAGACTATCCGACAAGATGGGATTAAAAATGTAAATTCAAAGTAAAAAGGGGTATAATGAAACCAATTTATAGGAGAGTTACTCTGTATGACAAAAAATATTTATGATCAAAGAAATATCAGCATGGTCATGGACTTATATGAATTGACGATGGCTAATGGATATTTGTCGGAAAAAGACAATGATCACTATGTGACCTTTGATGTCTTTTATCGCAAGAATCCAGATGATGGAGGTTATGCGATTTTTGCGGGATTAGAACAAGTTATTGAATATATCGAAAATATGCATTTCGATCAAGATGACATAGACTACTTACGTTCTTTATCTTTATTTAGTGAAGAATTTTTAGATTATTTAAAAACATATCGGTTTAAAGGGGATGTCTATGCCTTCCGCGAAGGAACGGTTATGTATCCCAATGAACCAATTATTACGGTGCATGCGCCACTCATTGATGCCCAATTGGTAGAAACGGCTATTTTAGCCGAAGTCAATCACCAGTCTTTGATTGCGACCAAGGCAAGCCGTATTGTTCGCAGTGCCAGAGGTCGAGCTGTTTCAGATTTTGGCGCAAGACGTGCCCATAATATGGATGCCGCTGTCTATGGAGCCAGAGCGGCTTATATTGGTGGTGCCGTTGGTACCGCAACAGTATTAGCCGGAAAGATGTTTGACATTCCATTAAGTGGAACCATGGCCCATAGCTGGATCATGTATCAAAAAGATGAATATACTGCGTTTAAAAAGTTTGCGGAAACCTATCCCGATAATGCCGTATTATTAATTGATACCTATGATGTCTTAAAATCTGGAGTTCCCAATGCGATTCGCGTAGCCAAAGAAGTCTTAGAGCCTATGGGAAAACGCTTGAAAGGTGTACGTTTGGATTCAGGAGACTTAGCGTATTTATCCCGCAAAGTTCGGAAGATGTTAGATGAAGCCGATTGTAAAGACTGTATCATTGTCGCATCCAACAGTTTGGATGAATATACCATTACTTCGATTTTAGACCAAGGTGGGCAAATTGACAGCTTTGGCGTTGGAGAACGTTTGATCACCTCTAAGAGTGATCCAGTATTTGGCGCTGTATATAAGATTGTGGAAGTGGAAAAAGATGGCGAAAAAGTCCCAAAGATCAAGATTTCCGAAACCGTAGAAAAGATTACCAATCCTGGTCGAAAGAATGTGTATCGAATCTATGACGAAGAAGGTCGGGCGATTTCCGATTTATTGACCAAAGAAGATGAAGTGGTGGATACTTCAAGACCATATCGTTATGTGGATTCAAAGAAACCGTGGAAGAATATGTGTTATGAAAACTTCACTATCAAACCTTTGCAGCAACAGGTGATCAAAGATGGAAAACGTGTCATGGAAACTGAATCTCTGGATACCTTGCGTGACTATGTGAAACAACAATTGGAGCAGGAAATCTGGGAATCAGAATTGCGTTTTGACAATCCGCATGTTCACTACCTGGATATGTCGCCAGAATATTATGAAATGAAGATGGATCTTCTCTATAAATCCCAAAAAAATGATTAAAAAAGAGCAGCTCAAGGCTAAAAGCCGGAAAGCTGCTTTTCTTTATATAGTTTTAGGGCAGATTCATTGACCGATAATACAGCGTTTTCTAATTCTCTGGCACTCATTCTCTGACAGCCCTGGGCTAAAATGGAGTTTTGAATCAAGCCATCACTGCTGGCTACGACAAGTTGATAGTCGGCTTTTAAATGCGGAACGAGGGTTTCAATATAGCTGTCTGCCGTTTGATTGTACTTGGTATAAACAATTTCAACACCACCGCGTTTATAATTTCTTGTTTCGCTGTCTTTAACTCGATAGGCATCAAAGACCAGGATCACCCGACAACCACGATAGCCCTGGTAGTTGGAAATCCAGTCGATCAACTGGTCTCTGGCACTGCTGAAATCTTGTTTATCCAGGGTGTGGAAGATATCCCAACCAAAGATCTGGTTATAGCCATCAATGAGGATACAGACCGGCTTGGTTGGCTGCACGGAATGGGTTTTGGACGTATCGACTTTTTTCTTTTTTGGTTTGACCTGCTTTTTGGGATTACGGTTTTTTCCGCTTTGGTTTTCAAAGGCCCGTTTGGCTTCTTCATCGCTGATGGTATATTTCACGGAACGATAGGAAGTATCTGAGGCTTGTTTGGGTTGAATATGCATATATTCTTCGACTTGATCCCAAGGCACATAGTATCCCGAACCGTGGGTACAGAAGACTGAACCTGTGGGATTAAACCGATCGTTATCGGGATCATATTGTCTTTGGGCAATGATTTCTTCGGCATTGTGACACAAATCGTATCCATCCAGCTGGCAATGAAACTTTCCTAATCCTTTTGTGTAGGCAATGACTTCTTGTTGGTAGTTATTTAATAAGGCAACAGGTCCTCTACCTTGAATCAGGGTTGTATCGTTTTGGCTGGCTTCAATTTTCACGGTGGCATGTTTGGTTTCTAAATCGTATAAGGCCCGTGAAAGAGAGGCATTGGGAACGCTTAGGGTAAATTGATAATAGGGTTCAAGTAAAATGGATTGGGCTTTACGCAACCCTTGTCGTACCGCCCGATATGTAGCTTGGCGGAAATCTCCTCCCATAGTGTGTTTTAAATGGGCTTTTCCTGCTACGACCGATATTTTGATGTCGGTAATTGGGCTTCGGGTTAAGACGCCTTTGTGTTCCTTTTCTTCTAAGTGCGTTAAAATCAATCGCTGCCAGTTGATCGCTAATTCGTTGCTGGAAAGATTGCTTTCAAACTGCATGCCGCTGTTTCTTGGCAAGGGTTCCAGTTTTACATGGACTTCGGCATAGTGACGTAAGGGTTCAAAGTGACCAACGCCAATGACTGGTTCGGTGATGGTTTCTTTATAGACAACTTTTCCGGAACTAAAGCCAACTTGAATGCCACTTCTTTGATAGATCAACTTGCTGAGAATCTCCATTTGAATGCTTCCCATTAAGCGTAAGGAAATCGTTTTGGTCGCTTCGTTGTACTGGATATACAAAGAGGGATCTTCTTGAGCCAGCTGGTCACAGACTTGTTTCATCTCTAAAGGATTTACCCCTTTGGGTAATATAAGCTCATAGCGCATATAGGCATGCAGAAGCGGTGGTTTACTGTCGGCTTCAATACCGAGCCCTTGACCCACTTCAAAACTTTGCAGCCCTTTTAAAACACAAATGGTTCCTGCTTCAACTGCTTGGACTGCTTGGAAGGATTGGCCTTTATAGATACGAATCTGATCGACTTTTTCGGTCTCTGTGATTTTTTGTTTAGTGACAAGGCTTCCTCCGGTAATCTTTACATGGGTTAAACGATTTCCGTTCTCATCACTGGAAATCTTATAGACCTTTGCCCCGAATTCCTTGGGATATTCTTTGGATAGACTGTAATCGACAATCGCATCCATCAATTTGGTGATACCTTCTTGTTTCAGCGCAGAGCCAAAGAAACAAGGGAAGGCTTCTCGTCTAAAGACGGCTTCTTGTCGCAAGTCAAGGGGAATGTCACCTGTCTCAATATATGCATTTAAGATTTCTTCGTTGATTAAAGCCCATTGATCAAGGATGTCAGGCTCTTTCATATCTAAACAATTGGGTGAACATTTCTTTTGTAGATCTTCTAAAAGTTCTGCTTCTGATTGAAAACTGATATCCATTTTATTGATGAATATAAGCGTTGGAACATGGTATTGTTCTAAGCATTTCCAAATTGTTTCGGTATGGCTTTGTACGCCATCTTGTCCATTAATAAGTAGGATTGCTAAATCCAAGACTTGCAGGGAACGCTCCATTTCACTGGAGAAATCCATGTGACCAGGGGTATCGATCACAAAAATTTCGGCATCATTCCAGGCAAAAGAAGCTTCTTTGGAAAAGATGGTGATGCCGCGATCTCTTTCTTGTTGGTCAAAGTCCAATAAGGTATCTTTATGGTCTACGCGACCAAAATGCCGGATGGCTTTGGCTTGGTAGAGCATACTTTCAATACATGTGGTTTTGCCGGCATCTACATGGGCTAAAATGCCGACGGTAATTCTTTTTCTCATAGGGAAACCTTACCATTTTCAAAGCGATTACGCAAAGCTTTTGACAAACGGAAAAGCTTGTTCTATGATGTAATAGTTCAAAAATTGAATAATCTATTTTTTGAAGTAAAGGAGGCATATGAACCAGTATTTCGCATTTGCACAAAAGATGTCGGTTGCGTATCAAGAACAATTTAAAGTTTTATGTAAAAAGTTCCATTTGTCGCAAACCGCTTTTGATATTTTATTGTTTCTTGCCAATAATCCACAATACAAAACAGCGCGTGATATTGTGGAAATTCGCAGGTTAAAAGCCAATCTGGTTTCTATGAATGTGAATCGTTTGGTGGATGAAGGCTATCTGGAAAGAAAAGAAGTACCCGAGGATCGTCGTAAAACTGAACTCTTATGTACGAAAAAGGCCCAACCAATTATTCAGAAAGGGCAAGAACTTCAAAATCAATTTTTTACGCTGTTGTTTGAAAAGGTGAAACCGGAACAGAAACAAGTGTTTTTCGAAGTGGTCCAACAGATGGTCAACAATTTAGATGAAATTATAATCGAAGGGAAGAAAGAGATATGTTAAAAATTTTACTTGTGACATTTTTAGCTGGTATGGGAGCAGGTCTTGGAACTGGTTTTGCGGGTATGAGTGCTGCTGCTGTTATCAGTCCATTATTGATTGCGTTTTTAGGGGTTAAGCCATATATGGCCGTAGGAATTGCCCTATCCAGTGATGTCCTGGCTAGTGCTGTCAGTGCATATACCTATGGAAAGAATAAGAACTTAGATATTCGCAATGGCTTGATTATGATGGTAACCGTTTTATTGTTTACGGTTGTAGGAAGCTATGTGGCAAGTCTTGTGCCTTCCCAAACCATGGGTGGATTCTCAGTTTTTATGACTTTCTTACTAGGCGTTAAATTTATTGTTCGCCCGGTTATGACAACCAAAGAGTCGATGGCAGCTGTTTCTAAAGAAAAACGGGCGAAACAATCCATTCTCTGTGGAATGTTGATTGGTTTTATCTGTGGTTTCATTGGCGCTGGTGGCGGTTTGATGATGTTGTTGATCTTAACGAGTGTTTTAGGCTATGAACTAAAGACGGCGGTAGGAACGAGTGTCTTCATTATGGCCTTTACGGCTTTTACGGGTGCTTTTTCTCACTTTATGATCGGTGGCACGCCAGATTGGACCATCTTTATTCTCTGTGTGGCATTTACTTTTATCTGGGCGCGCATTGCAGCATTGT
>SKEU01000378.1_pt1 | contig 32273 bp, 49 predicted proteins | sample 4819571 | NCBI WGS metagenome assembly SKEU01 (sample SAMN11008801, study PRJNA524170) | human gut metagenome | biome: Human fecal sample; material: Feces; isolation source: fecal sample from pouch patient p8, p16 | host: Homo sapiens | place: Israel: Tel-Aviv | collected 2015-06-23
TTGTAGTCACAGATAAAGCCCCCTCTATTACAAGTGCCTTTAAGAAACTAAAAGAATATGGCTTTTATCAAGGGACAGAACATCGTACCATTAAATACCTGAATAATTTGATTGAACAAGACCATCGTCCAGTAAAGAGACGCAATAAATTCTATCGAAGTTTACGCACTGCCTCTACCACGATTAAAGGCATGGAAGCCATTCGAGGATTATATAAGAAAACCCGAAAAGAAGGCACTCTCTTCGGGTTTTCGGTCTGTACTGAAATCAAGGTATTATTGGGAATCCCAGCTTAAATCATAGATACCGTAAGGGATTTTATTCTTTATTTAAAACTTTGCAACAGAACCCGTCATATCATTCCAACCTTTGAGCAAGGTCAAATCTCCCTCTCGGCCATCAACTTCAATACTTTCAATCACTCGTTCACTTGTCGGAATGACCGGAACCTGCGTAATGCGAAGTCCAAGGTCAGTCCGTGAGTTAATTGTTCCGTCTAAAATAAATGCATTCAAGCTACCACCTCCTTCTGAACACGAAAAAAGCTCGGAATATCCGAGCCCTCAGTACCATTCGATATTATCTAAATCTTTCTTTTTTAGGATTGTTCCATCACCAAGATTTATTCCTGCTTCAGTAAATGTTTTATTGGCCAATCCAGCAATTGTCCTTGTTGTAGCAGTATCGAAAACACCACCAACCCCTGCTCCAACAACTGGGACCATCTTTCCTAGATTAATCAGTCCCTTTGAACCAAACTTAGTTGCCAAACGAAATCCAACGGCTTGATTAATTTTTGTTAGAGCTTTTCCAGGTATCTTCTTGATAAGTCCAATAGCTAACTTATTCCCGAATACAATCCCAGTCTTCTTCATAATATCAGCAACAGAAGTTCCTGCTAACGTTGCATATACAAAGGTTTGAACTTGATCACTTCTTAAATCATACCCCCGTATCTTTGCAATCGCTGCTATCATACGCATCTGAAAGAGTATTACAGTCGTTACGTTAAGTGGTAAAGCAGCAGGCATCGTAATGACTCCACCAAATCCTGTGACAAATCCAGACACCGCTGCTTTAGTAGTTTGAAAATTAACCAGCTTCTTAATAGCTGTCTCCTTATCGTATTTAGATAAATAGTCCTCTACTAAATCATCAACTGTTTTCTGACCTGGCAATCCATTTAAAGTTGCCTCATATGACCAATCAAGAGCTTTGAGCATCTTTTCTTGAGTTATTTCTCCCGTTTTTTTACCAATACCCAAAACCTTCTTGCCAAGACCTTCATCACTCGCCATAAGCACACCTCCCTTTAATCCTACCTGACTATATTATACAACAGTTTGTGTGATTATACAACGGATTGTGTGAACGGGGTGTGACTTCTTAAATCAGTAAGCATAATTTCTACGTTTCAAAAGAGCCAAGCTCTTATCAATCTCAGGTGCAAGCCGGCCAACCAATGTCCCATCATCAAGCGTAATCTTGATATCCATTGCTTTAAGTAGTGCTGGGAACATTTCGGTCGTGATATTTGTCAATGCATCCACCTTCGCACCCAAATCAAGCATGGAAAAGGTGCTGTCGATTGCAGTGTGGATATAGAAATCATATTCAAAAGTATATTCCTCAAGAGACCCTAATAAAAAATATCCCTACAAATTTAATTAAAAACTTTATCGATTCTTTATATCCTATCGGGAGTCACAAAAGAATAGCTCAAAGTGTAAAATCAGATTTATCATCTATTTTTAAATACGCAATTGCTAATAACTTTATCTCTCCAGACCAGAATCCTATGCCCTACATTACAATTGGCAAAAAAGGACTTGAGGAAGAGATTAAAATTCTTAAGGAGAAAAATATTGAAGATTATTACTTAGAGTCATCGGAACTTAGGGAGGTCTTAGAGATAGTTAAAAAATATAACGAACAATACGCAAGAATATTTGAGTTCCAGGCACTTACTGGTATGAGAATCAGTGAAGTTTTAGGCTTAAAAATTGAAACTATCCATATCTAGACTTTATTATTACGCTCACTGCACCAATAGAAATAATGCATGAGCGCATTTTATCTAGAGAGAATAATTCCTTTGGGAAAAGCAATCATGATTGGGAAAAAATAAAAAATGACAAAAGAGAATTCGAACAATTGATTATGAAAAGTAGCGATTTTGTAATCTCTACAGATAAAATAGCAAATGATATAGTGGATGAAATTTATAACCGTGTTGGATTAAATAACAAATCATAAACCATAATAAGCATATCACACTATTTTCAGTAAATTACTTCAACATATATACTCTTAAAATTATGCTCCTCTTTTAAAATCTACTGTTACAACATTATCGGTTCTGTCTAAAACTTTATTTTCTTCACTCAAAATCTCAGAAGCGAACTTTTCGGATTTAAGCCTAGCATTTTCTTGCAACTGCCACTCAAGTTCCTTCTGCTTATTTTTTGATTGCTTATAAAAATGATAGGTTACTCCACACAAGGCGACCACGCCAGTCAGACCAACTCCAATGATTCCGTATTGCTTAATTTTTTCTCCTTTTATTGCATCTCTATATCCATCTAGATAGCCATTTTCGTAAATATCTGCAATAAGTTTTTCGGGTCCACCATGTTCCTTGGCTAATCTTGACAATGCTGCACTTGCCCAATCAATTCCTGTTTCAATAAATTCTTTTGCTGCGATATTCATAATTTTTACCTCTCACATTTTGATAAGATTATTATATAAAAAGAGATGTGATCTGTCGTTCACAATCTGTGAAAAAAATTGTTTTAGAGTATTTTTCTAAAAAAAGATAAAAATTGTTTAGCATAAGGATTATGAACTTTACTTAAATCTAATAGTAAATCAATTGACATTCTTGAATTAATAACATCTCGCAAATCCAAATAAATATCTTAGAACAAAATAATAATCAGCTAGTTTTGCAAACCGGACATTTTTTTCAATTTTTCTATAATGTATAAGACCAACTCATCCATCTCTTTGAAGTCTAGACATTCATCTTCACAATCACCGAGAAGGTCACTATTTAAAACATAATTAGCTATAAAAAATTTTGCATCTCTCTTTTTGTCTATCGAATCATCGGAAGTTAGGTAATCTGCTAGTTCATCTAAATAGGGTGACCTAGTCAAGCATTTTTATACACTAGTGTTACAAAAATGCTTGACTAGGTCAAAATACAGGTACAATATAATTATCAAACATATTCATATTATAGCATATCTTAAAAGTTAGGAAATAGGTCCTATTATCTTAAAAGGGATATCTCTCAAATAAAGTCCAGATAGAAGATTAGTCTTTGTTTATCTATCGACAAAGACTTGCTCATTATTCTGCTACAAAAAACAAGGTCCCCTTCGGAAACGGATACTTGAAATAGATTGCAATTTAAGCAATACCACCAAACATCTATTTCTCGAGTATCAATAGTCTCCTGAAGAAATAGAAGATCGGTTGAGATTAGAGTATGGAAAAGCTGTTATTAGTTATCAAACAAGTTATAGAGCCATTTACAAAGGACATTTTGATGACAACTCACTATCTCATGGTGCTCGTGGTTGTCATTCGCAAGCTCCGCCATCGTGGCAAAAAGCGTCATACAAAAGGTTATGTCGAAAATAGAGGGAAAATCTATATATCTCATACAATTCAAGAAAGACCCAAAGATGCTAATAACCGAACTAGAATAGGAGATTGGGAAGCCGATACTGTTGCAGGTAAAACTGGAAAATCTTGTTTAGTGACTCTAACTGACCGTTATTATCGTTTTCTAAAAATCCAGAAGGTAGCTGTCAAGAAAAGTAAGTTGGTAATAGAAGCTATGGTAAAAATGCTAGAACCCTTGACCAAGCATACTGTGACTCCTGATAGAGGGAAAGAGTGTCCCTATCATCAGAAGTTGTGTGATCAATTAAAAATTTAAGTCTATTTTCCTGATCCCCATGCTCCATGGCAACGAGGGACTAATGAGAATACGAATGGACTACTAAGAGAACATTTTCCCAAAGAGAGTGATGTAACATTGGTTAATGATCAGATTATTCAGCTGTGGAAGAACAAACTTAATAATAGCCCACAAAAATATCTTAACTGGAAAACACCTTATGAAGTATTTTATGGGGAAAGTATGCACTTAATTTGACAATTCAAGATATGAAAAAACAAGATCCTTTCTGGATCTTGTTTTTACAGTCTAATTAAGCTTTGTTTGCTGAACCAAATACATCGATACGTTCTTCAACAGCTTCTGTAATAGCATCGAAACCTGGTTTCAAGAATTTACGTGGGTCGAAGAGTTTCTTCTTGTCGTATTCTGCTTCATTTGCTTCGTATTCAGCAACAAATTTACGTGTTGCGTTAGCAAATGCGATTTGACATTCTGTGTTAACGTTAACTTTAGCAACACCAAGTTTGATAGCTTCTTGGATTTGATCATCAGGAATACCTGATCCACCGTGCAATACGATTGGGAAACCTGGTACAGCTTCTGTCAATTTTTGCAAGTGGTCAAGGTCAAGACCTTCCCAGTTTTCTGGGTAAGGACCGTGGATGTTACCGATACCTGCAGCCAAGAAGTCAACACCAGTTGCAACCATAGCTTTAGCATCTTCGATTGGTGCCAATTCACCTCTACCGACGATACCGTCTTCTTCACCACCGATAGTACCAACTTCAGCTTCAACTGAGATACCTTTAGCGTGTGCTTTTTCTACAACTTCTTTCGCCAACTTAAGGTTTTCTTCAATTGGAAGGTGTGAACCATCAAACATGATTGAAGTGTAACCAACTTCGATACACTCAAGAGCATCATCGTAGTGACCGTGATCAAGGTGAATAGCAACTGGTACAGTGATACCCATTGATTCAACCAATTCTTCGATAAGAACTTTACACAATTTGTAACCACCCATGTACTTAGCTGCACCCATAGAAGTTTGGATAAGTACTGGAGCTTTTTTAGCTTCTGCTGCACGCAAAATAGCTTGAGTCCACTCAAGGTTATTCGTGTTAAATCCACCAACTGCATAACCATTGTCACGAGCTGCTTGAACAAATTTTTCTGCTGAAACGATTGCCATTATAAAGGCCTCCTATATTTTTTTGGGTTTGAACCCGTTTACATGTTTATTTTATCACAATTAGACTCAAAAAACTAGTTTTTCTATGATTTGTAAGCGTTTTGATTTTTTTAATATAAAAAAAACCAGTCTCTTGACTGGTTACTCTGCGGAAAGAGGGACTTGAACCCTCACGACCTAAAGCGGTCACAGGATCCTTAGTCCTGCGCGTCTGCCAATTCCGCCATTTCCGCTAACAACATTAGTTATTATATTAAATTTGACCATCAATGTCAATACTTTTTTGAAAGTTTTTTTGAAACTCTCTTTTGTCTCTTTCGAAACAACTATTATATAATACCATTTATTGTATGCTATTGTCAATAAGCTTTTTGACTTTTTTAGCTTTTCCGAAACATTACATTTATACTATCTGGAGTTAGTCTAAACGATTTTTCAAAGCAGCTAATCTTTCTTGAAGAGGAGCTAAGTAAACTTCTTCTCCAAAGCCACGATTTTTGAGCCCATCCTCTGCACAAGTTAGCAGAGCCTCTGTCAAAGGCAAGATCAATTTTAAATCAGTCTTTGAGATTTTCTTTTTCGAAAACAAGCAACGAATTCTAGGATAATCATAATCAAAAACTTCAAATAAAGATGTGCCTTTTAAAATACTTTCTAGTGCCTCTAAGTTAACTAAAAGTCCAAGATGAAGGGCTGCTGGTACAAAAGTCGCTGAGAAAGGCTGAGTACAAACACTTCGAAACTCAACGGTTCCCCTAGTCGTTAAATCTTGAAATTGATAAGAACGATGCGTTTGAAAGTCGTCCTCACTCGGCTGAATTGAAACTTCTTTACCATGAATAGACCAGGCTTGAATAGCTGGTTTATTCAAGTAGTCTTTAGCACGAATAGGTTCAAAATAGTAAGTCACTTCACCCCTCGTAGCTGTAAAAATTGCAGTCTCGGATAGATAAGAAAAATAGTCATCTTCGTTTTCAAACACCTTCGGAAATACCCCCGCATTTTCCTCAAACACACCATGCATGGAATTCTCCCAGAAAACATCACGTGAAAGCGCAAGATCCCAATCAGAACCCCAAAATTAAGAGTTTGCCAATAATACCGCCTTGGGTCCCTCTATTTGATTAAAAGCATTTAGAACTCTCGAATAGGATGTTTTTGAGACATCTAACTGTACCTGACTTCCACAGATAAAAGAGCCATATTCAGGGTAATCGTGAAAGAAAGGATCATTCTTTGCTTTAGAGAGCTCAAGAAAATTCATAAGCATCTTATAACGAGGAGATTTAACAGGCCTATTATCATTTTTTGCCCAGTTTGGATTTACGCCCCATCCTTGCAACTCATGATTATGGTCACGAAGATACGGTTGAATCATACTGAGGTAAGTGCCTAGACGTTCCTCAACTTCAGCAATGCGGCTAGCCTTTGCAAAAGCAAATTCAATTATATTGTATGAGACCTCAAAAAGAATCATATCACCAGAAACCTGATCAATAAGCTGAATAGGATTATTATCAGAATCAAACTTATCTGCATGAAAATCAAAATTATTTAGAAGATAGATGAATAGCTATTTCGATAGAGAAACATCAGTAGCATTCACACTCAAATTAACTACAGGGTATTCCAACTCGATTTCAACAAATAGTTTAGGATGATCTTTGATTGGCTTATAGTACCTTTGTTTAAGCAGCTCCTTGGCTCTTGTCACAATAAAATCCCCCATGTAAAAATAAGTTTTTTCCATTATATTCAAAATATTCAGACTATTTATAGTTTAAATATACAATATAAGTGCACAATAAAAACTCATAAGATTTTCTAGTAAAATAGAATTGAACGAACTAGTTACGAAAGGAAGTCTTATGAGCTACCATCACTTTACCATAGAAGAGCGTGAAAGTATTCTCGTTTACCGTACGCAAGGCCTAAATTTGTCTCAAATTGCTAAGTTACTTCATCGTTATCTAGTATTAGTCGTGAGTGAAAGCGACATCTAAGAGAAGGAAACTATCTCCATGTTATGCACAGAAATCCTACTATATTGCTAAATCACACTTTGGGCGGAAACGGATACTTGAAATAGATCGCAATTTAAGCAATACCGTCCGTCAAACATCTATTTCTCGAGTATCAATGGTCTCCTGAAGAAATAGAAGGTCAGTTGAGATTAGAGTATGGAAAAGCTGTTATTAGTTATCAAACAAGTTATAGAGCTATTTACAAAGGACATTTTGATAACAACTCACTATCTCATGGTGCTCGTGGTGTCATTCGCAAGCTCCGCCATCGTGGAAAAAAGCGTCATACAAAAGATTATGTCGAAAATAGAGGGAAAATCTCTATATCTCATACAATTCAAGAAAGACCCAAAGATGCTAATAACCGAACTAGAATAGGAGGTTGGGAAGACGATACTGTTGCAGGTAAAACTGGAAAATCTTGTTTAGTGACTCTAACTGACCGTTATTATCGTTTTCTAAAAATCCAGAAGGTAGCTGTCAAGAAAAGTAAGTTGGTAATAGAAGCTATGGTAAAAATGCTAGAACCCTTGACCAAGCATACTGTGACTTCTGATAGAGGGAAAGAGTTTACCTATCATCAGAAGTTGTGTGATCAATTAAAAATTGAAGTCTATTTTCCTGATCCCCATGCTCCATGGCAACGAGGGACTAATGAGAATACGAATGGACTACTAAGAGAACATTTTCCCAAAGAGAGTGATGTAACATTGGTTAATGATCAGATTATTCAGCTGTGGAAGAACAAACTTAATAATAGCCCACAAAAATATCTTAACTGGAAAACACTTTATGAAGTATTTTATGGGGAAAGTATGCACTTAATTTGACAATTCAAGATATGAAAAACGCCTGCTTACGAAAAATAACAGTATTATCTTTCGTAAACAAGCGTTACATGCTTATTTATTCCCTTTTTTATGATGAGTGTTCCCGCTGGGCATCTTGCGCCCAGCGGTAGACCAGAGCTAGACTAAGAAAAGCTAAGCTATTCCATCATCATAACACTCAACAAAATTGATAAAAATTAAACAAGTTCGATAATTGCCATTGGGGCAGCATCGCCACGACGTGGTTCTGTTTTAAGGATACGAGTGTATCCACCGTTACGTTCAGTATAACGAGGTGCGATTTCTGAGAAAAGTTTTTGAAGAGCAGTTGTTGATGTATATTTATCAGTTGCTTCATCATAGCTTTCAGATGCAATTTCGTTACGTACAAATGCAGCTGCTTGACGACGTGCGTGCAAATCACCACGTTTACCAAGAGTAATCATTTTTTCAACTGTTTTACGGATTTCTTTAGCACGTGCTTCAGTTGTAACGATTGCTTCGTTAATGATAAGATCTGTAGTCAAATCACGAAGAACCGCTTTACGTTGTGAGCTTGTGCGTCCAAGTTTACGGTATGCCATGTTATCCTCCTATATTATTATTTATCATTTTTAAGTCCAAGTCCAAGATCAGCCAATTTAACTTTGACTTCTTCAAGTGATTTACGACCTAGGTTACGGACTTTCATCATTTCAGGCTCAGTCTTCTCTGTTAAATCATGAACGGTATTGATACCGGCACGTTTCAAACAGTTATATGAGCGTACAGACAAATCAAGTTCTTCGATGGTACGATCAAGCAATTTTTCATCGTTCACTTTTTCAGTTTCCTTCATCACATCTGTAGCTTTAGCCACATCAGTAAGATCCGTAAACAAATTCAAGTGTTCAATCAAAATTCGAGCCGAGAGACCGAGGGCATCTTCTGGGATGATTGTTCCGTTTGTCACGATTTCGATTGTCAATTTATCAAAACCATCATTGCTACCTACACGAGCAGGTTCAACTTGATAATTGACTTTTTTCACTGGTGTGTAGATTGAATCTACAGCCAAAGTTCCCACTGGTGCATCATCTTTTTTATTTTCTTCTGCTGGAACATAACCACGGTTTGTAGATACTGTCATTGTTGCTTGGAATGAAGCACCCTCAGCGATAGTAAAAAGATAATGATCAGGGTTAACAATTTCAATGTCACTATCAGTCAAGATATCTCCAGCAGTAACCTCAGCTGGACCTTGAACATCAAGTTCAATTGTTTTTTCGTCTTCGACGTAAGATTTTACAGCAAGTCCCTTAATATTAAGGATAATTTGCATCACGTCTTCACGGACGCCTGGTACGGTATCAAACTCGTGGAGCACTCCATCAATTTTAATTGATGTTACGGCAGCACCTGGAAGTGATGACAAGAGTACACGACGAAGAGAGTTACCCAAAGTTGTACCATAACCACGTTCTAGTGGTTCGATGACAAATTTGCCGTAATCTTTATTTTCATCAATTTTTGTTATTATTGGTTTTTCAAACTCAATCATTTATTATACTCCCTCGAAACGAATCTTGTGTACTATTGTTATTAAAAATTACACACGACGACGTTTTGGAGGACGAGCACCATTATGTGGTACAGGAGTTACATCACGAATTGCTGTTACTTCTAGACCAGCAGCAGCAAGAGCACGGATAGCAGACTCACGACCTGAACCAGGACCCTTAACAGTTACTTCAACTGTCTTAAGACCGTGTTCTTGTGCAGATTTAGCAGCAGCTTCAGAAGCCATTTGGGCAGCAAATGGTGTAGATTTACGAGAACCTTTGAAACCAAGAGCACCAGCTGATGACCAAGCTACAGCATTACCATGCACATCTGTAATCATAACAATAGTGTTATTGAAAGTAGCGTGAATGTGAGCAATACCAGATTCGATATTCTTTTTCACACGACGTTTACGTGTTGGTTTAGCCAATGTTTTTACCTCCTATTTTATTTTAGATTATTTTTTCTTACCTGCAATCGCAACAGCTTTACCTTTACGAGTGCGGGCATTGTTTTTAGTGTTTTGCCCACGGACAGGAAGTCCACGACGGTGACGGATACCACGGTATGAACCGATTTCCATCAAACGTTTGATGTTAAGGTTAACCTCACGACGAAGGTCACCTTCAACTTTGATTGCATCCACTTCACGACGAATAGCGTCTTCTTGATCATTTGTCAAATCTTTAACGCGGATGTCTTCAGAAACGCCTGCAGCAGCCAAGATTTTCTTAGATGTTGCAAGTCCGATACCATATACGTAAGTAAGTGAAATTACTACACGTTTATCGTTTGGAATGTCAACTCCAGCAATACGAGCCATGATTTCTCCTTTCTATATTATCCTTGACGTTGTTTGTGTTTTGGATTTGTTGGACAAATTACCATAACACGACCGTTACGACGAATAACTTTACAGTATTCGCAAATTGGTTTAACCGATGGTCTTACCTTCATGTTTTAATCCCTCCAATTATTTCGATTATTTAAAGCGGTATGTGATGCGTCCACGTGTCAAATCATAAGGACTCATTTCAACAGTCACACGGTCACCGACCAAAATACGAATGTAGTTTTTACGGATTTTACCAGAAACTGTCGCCAAAATTTGGTGTCCATTTTCCAACTCAACAGTAAACATAGCATTAGGCATAGTTTCAACAACTTTACCTTCAATTTCAATCACGTCTTCTTTTGCCACGCAAAAGTCCCCCCTAAAATTTCGATTTGATTTCCTCTGAGCACAGAGGTAACAATTATAAGTCAGACTAAAGTATTATAACATGCCAAAGTCTGATACGCAAGTAAGATTCTATAATTATTTAATTGCTGCAATCGCTTTTTTAACATCAGCGAATACATCATCAATGTCCTGGTTTCCTTGAATATCTGATACAAGACCAAGCTCACGGTAGTGTGCAATAATTGGCTCACCTTGAGCAATGTTTACATCTAGACGACGTTTAACAGTTTCAGGTTTGTCATCTTCACGTTGGAAGAATTCATGTCCACCACAAACATCACATGTTCCTTCAACCTTAGTTGGGTTGAATACTTTATGGTAAGTGGAACCACATGAGCGACAAATGAAACGACCAGAAAGACGTTCAACCAAGCTCTCTGGATTAACTTCAATATTAATCACCCCGTCAAGTTTAATATCTAGTGCTTTCAATGTTTCATCCAAAGCGTGAGCTTGTTCAATAGTACGTGGGTAACCATCTAGCAAGAAACCTTTTTCAGCAATATCAGATTCAGCCAAACGTTCTTTAACAATTCCATTTGTAACTTCGTCTGGTACCAATTCACCTTTATCGATGAATGATTTTGCCAACCTTCCCATTTCTGTTTGATTAGCTATAGCAGCACGGAACATATCACCAGTTGAGATGTGAGCTACACCAAATTCTTCAACAATTTTTGCAGCTTGAGTCCCTTTACCAGCACCTGGTAGACCCATAATTAAAAGATTCATCTTACGAACTCCTTATTTTTGTTTTTAAATAACTCTATCAAGGTTGTTAAACCTTGATAGAGTTATTTAAAAACAAAAGAGAAGGGACAGAAACTTACCTTTCTTTCCCTCTCGATTGCTCATGAGAAAACTTAGTCTTCAAGATTCATAAATCCAACATACTGACGTTTCAATAGGTAACCCTCAAGTTGTTTCATACCTTCGATACCAGTTGAAATCAAGATCAAGAGTGATGTACCACCAAGTGCAATTGAACTTGTGAGGTGCATAAACTGTTGAGCCGCAATTGGAGCTAATGAAATAAACGCGAGAAATACAGCCCCGATTGTTGCCAATCTCTTAAGCAATGAAGACATGTACTTTTCTGTCTCACGACCTGGACGAACACTAGGAATGTAAGACCCATTCTTTTGAAGATATTCTGCAGTTTTTTCAGGATTTACTTGGACAAATGTGTAGAAGAATGAGAATAAGATAATCAATATCGCGTAAGTAATCATTCCACTAGGTGTATTATACGAGAGTAATCCTTGTAAATGTGATAACCACGTAACCTTAGAGAAGAATGGAAGAATAGTACTAGGAATTGTCGTAATCGAGCTAGCAAAGATAACGGGAATAACACCAGCTGGATTGACTTTCAAAGGTAAGTATGAATTCGTTGGAGCACCTTGAACCAATTTCGTATATTGAATTGGAATTTGATATTCTGCTTGTTGTACAAATGTCGTAAAGAAGACAATTGCCAAACCTACCACAATCAACAAAGCGACGATGATATAGGAACGAGTCAAATCTCCTGTACGAACATTGACAAAGAAATCCTCGTAAATTGTTGAGAACATCTTTGGAATGGAAGCAATGATACCAGAAAAGATAATCATTGACACACCATTACCGAAGCCCTTATCAGTAATTTGTTCACCAAGCCACGTCACAATTATGCTACCAGCAGTTAAAATTGACCCAATCAATAGATAGGTTGAAATATTAGGTGTCTTAACCAATGAAATTGATGAGAGTGTATTGAAACTAGCTGTAATACCAATCGATTGAACAAAGGCTAAAACAAGAGTAATATAGCGAGTCGCCTGATTTAATTTACGCCGACCAACTTCCCCTTGTTTGCCCCACTCTACAAATTTTGGATAGATATCCATCTGCAAAAGTTGGACAATGATTGATGCTGTAATATACGGACTAACCCCCATTGAAAAGATAGAGAAGTTATTAATAGCATTACCAGACACCAAGTTAAGCATGTTCAAGAAAGGTAAGTCACTTAATTGTTTCAAACTTTCAGCGTTGATACCAGGAACTGTTACATGAGTCCCGACACGAAAAACGAAAATAATGAAGATTGTAAATAAAATCTTATTACGAACGTTTTTGACTTTCAACGCATCTTTTAATAGTTTAAAAAACATAATGAGTTACCCCTCATTAGATGACTTCGATTGAACCACCTTTAGCAGTGATAGCTGCTTCAGCAGATTTTGAGAATTTAGCTGCTTTAACAGTCAATTTCTTAGTCAATTCGCCGTTGCCAAGAACTTTAACGCCTGATTTTTCAGCACGAATGATTCCAGCTTCCTTAAGAACTACTGGAGTTACTTCTGTACCATCTTCAAAAACGTTCAATTGATCAAGGTTTACAAGGGTGTATTCTTTAGCGTTGATGTTAGTGAATCCGCGTTTTGGAAGACGACGGAACAATGGAGTTTGTCCACCTTCAAATCCTGGACGTAAGCCAACACCGCTACGAGCTTTTTGACCTTTTTGACCACGACCTGAAGTTTTACCGTTACCAGATGAAGTACCACGACCTACGCGGTTACGGACTTTACGAGAACCTTCAGCAGGTTTCAATTCATGAAGTTTCATTATTATTTTCTCCTCTTTTTGTAAAATGCTAGCGCCTCTAATCAAGTAAGGTAGCTTGATTAGAAACTCGCCTATACATGAAATTCAGTTTAAGTCGTAAGGTAACCCTCACGACTTAAATTAATTTTTATTTAACGTCTTCTACAGTTACCAAGTGAGATACTGCGTTGACCATACCACGGATAGCAGCGTTGTCTTCTTTAACAACTGAGCTATTCAATTTACCAAGTCCAAGAGCAGCAACTGTTTTACGTTGTTCTGGTTTGCGTCCGATTGGAGACTTAGACAAAGTAATTTTAATTTGAGCCATTGTTATCTCCTTTCTTATGCCAAGTCAGATACTGAGATGCCACGAAGAGCCGCAACTTCTTCAGCACGTTTAAGTTGTTTCAATCCTTCAACTGTCGCACGAACGATGTTGATTGGAGTGTTTGAACCAAGTGATTTAGATGTTACATCAGCAACACCAGCCAATTCGACGACGGCACGAACTGCACCACCAGCGGCAACCCCAGCACCTTCAACAGCTGGTTTCAACAATACTTTCGCTCCACCAAATTCTGAACGAACTTCGTGAGGAATAGTTGTACCAACCATAGGAACTTCGATAAGGTTTTTCTTAGCTGCTTCAACTGCTTTACGGATAGCTTCTGGAACCTCTTGAGATTTACCAGTACCAAATCCTACGCGACCATTACGGTCACCAACAACAACAAGAGCAGCAAAACGCATGTTGCGTCCACCTTTTACAACTTTAGTAACACGGTTGATAGCAACTACGCGTTCTTCAAGTTCTACTGCATTATCTTTAAATGCCATTATTAAGTGTCCTCCCTATTAGAATTTCAATCCGTTTTCACGAGCTGAGTCAGCCAAAGCTTTAACACGTCCGTGATAGAGATATCCACCGCGGTCAAACACCACTTCAGAAATACCTTTAGCTACTGCGCGTTCAGCAACAAGTTTACCGACAACAATGGCTTGTTCTGTTTTAGTTCCTTTAGAAACCTCTTTATCAAGAGTTGATGCACTTGCGAGCGTTACACCCGCTACGTCATCAATTACTTGAGCGTAGATGCCTGTATTAGAACGGAAAATGTTCAAACGTGGGCGATCAGCAGTTCCAGAGAGTTTTCCGCGAACGCGACGGTGGCGTTTTTGGCGGAGTTTGTTTTTATCTGGTTTCGAAATCACAATTTTCACCTCTTAATTATAATGATTGCTCATGAGAGCTTTTGGTAAGTGGGAAATCCAAAAAGAATAGCCACAAGGATAAAATCCTATTATTTACCAGTTTTACCTTCTTTACGACGTACGTATTCACCAACGTAACGGATACCTTTACCTTTGTAAGGTTCTGGAGAACGAAGGCTACGGATGTAAGCTGCTGTTTGACCAACAACTTCTTTGTTGATACCGCTAACAACAATTGAAGTTGCAGATGGAACTTCAAAAGTAATGCCTTCTGGAGCTTCAACTTCGTCTTGGTGAGATTTACCAACTGAAAGAACAAGTTTTGTTCCTTGGAGTTGAGCACGGTATCCTACACCGTGCATTTCAAGTTCTTTTTTGAAACCTTCAGAAACACCAACAACCATGTTGTTCAAGTTTGCACGTGAAGTGCCGTGGATTGTTTTGTTTTCTTTTGAGTCGTTTGGACGGTGAAGTGTAACTTCGTTGCCTTCAACTTTGATTTCAATGTTTTTGTTAAACTCACGAGTGAGTTCGCCTTTAGGTCCTTTAACAGTAACAACGTTATCGTTGTTTGTTATTTCAACACCAGCAGGCAAAGTAATTACTTTATTACCAATACGTGACATAGTCTTTAATTCTCCTGTTAGATTATCAAGCCACTAAGTGACTAGTTTTCACGGGGATGAGTTTCAAAGAATTAAATCAATGAAACTCGCACGACTAGTTAAACAATCGCGCTTACTGTTAACCTCTTACCAAACGTAAGCGATAACTTCTCCACCAACGTTCTTTTGACGAGCTTCTTTGTCAGTCAAAAGACCTTCTGAAGTAGAAATGATCGCGATTCCAAGTCCGTTAAGAACCTTAGGAATATCTTCACGCTTAGAGTAAACACGAAGACCTGGTTTAGAGATACGTTTCAAGTTAGTGATAACACGTTCACCATTTTGTCCGTATTTCAAGAATACGCGAATGATACCTTGTTTGTCATCTTCAATAACTTCAACGTTTTTTACAAAACCTTCACGTTTAAGGATTTCAGCAATACCTTTTTTAATGTTTGATGCAGGTACTTCAAGAACTTCGTGCTTAGCTTGGTTAGCGTTACGGATACGTGTCAAGAAATCTGCAATTGGGTCAGTCATAACCATTTTATATTTTCTCCTCTTACTAGTAGTTTGAATAATTCACTTGCTAGTTAATGATTGAGCTAGGCTCAGATTGTGTTAAATACATTCAAATTAGGTGAAACTAACTTAAATGTACCATGTTTTTACCAAGAAGCTTTGGTAACACCTGGAATTTGACCTCTGTGAGCCAACTGACGGAAGCAAACACGGCAAAGTTTAAATTTGCGATAAACTGAGTGTGGACGTCCACAACGTTCGCAACGAGTGTAAGCTTGCGTAGAGAACTTCGCAGGGCGTTTGTTCTTAGCAATCAATGATTTTTTAGCCAATTTATTTACCTCCTAGATTATTTTGCAAAAGGCATTCCAAGGCCTTTAAGCAATTCACGACCTTCTTCGTCAGTGTTAGCAGTAGTTACGATAACGATATCCATACCACGTACTTTATCAACATCGTCGAAGTTGATTTCTGGGAAGATAAGTTGTTCTTTAACACCAAGTGTGTAGTTACCACGTCCATCAAATGATTTAGTTGGAACACCATGGAAGTCACGAACACGTGGAAGTGATACTGATACCAATTTATCCAAGAATTCGTACATGCGTTCACCACGAAGGGTAACTTTAGCACCGATTGCTACACCTTCACGAAGACGGAAGCCAGCGATTGATTTCTTAGCTTTAGTAATCAATGGTTTTTGACCTGAAATAAGTGCCAATTCAGCAGCAGCTTTTTCAAGAGTTTTAGCGTTGTTTACAGCTTCACCAACACCCATGTTAATAACAATTTTATCAACCTTTGGCACAGCCATAACTGAAGAATAGTTAAATTTTTCAGTCAAAGCTGGAATTACTTCGTTAGTGTATTTTTCTTTAAGACGGTTAGCCATTTAATACTTTCTCCTTTCCTTCGTGATTAGTCAAGCACTTCGCCTGATTTTTTGTTGTAACGAACTTTTTTGCCGTCAACAACTTTGTAACCTACACGTCCAGCTACACCGTTCTTGTCAAGAACTTGAACGTTTGAAGCGTGGATTGGTGCTTCTTTTTCCACGATAGCACCTTGAGGGTTTTCAGCTGATGGTTTTTGGTGTTTTTTGATGATTGCAACACCTTCAACAACAACTTTGTTTACTTTTGGAAGAGCTTTAAGAACTACTGCTTCAGTTCCTTTGTCTTTACCAGCAATAACGCGAACTTTATCGCCTTTTTTTACAAACATTTGAGTATTTCTCCTATTATTTCTTACGCCCTAATGGGCACCCTGAACATATCAGGGGACTAAGTTTGTGTTAATTCAGATTAAAGTACTTCTGGCGCCAAAGATACAATACGCATGTATCCACCTTCACGCAATTCACGTGCAACAGGGCCAAAGATACGAGTTCCACGAGGAGTTTTGTCATCACGGATGATTACTGCAGCGTTGTCATCAAACTTGATGTATGAACCGTCTGAACGGCGAGCACCAGTTTTTGTACGTACGATAACAGCTTTAACAACATCACCTTTTTTAACAGCTCCACCTGGTGTAGCTTGTTTAACAGTTGCAACGATAACGTCGCCGATGTTAGCGAATTTACGTCCTGAACCACCAAGAACTTTGATAGTCAAGATCTCACGAGCACCGCTATTATCAGCAACTTTTAAGCGACTTTCTTGTTGAATCATTTCAATTGTCTCCTTTTAGTTTTATTAGATAATAACAGCTTCTTCCACAACCTCTACAAGACGGAAGCGTTTTGTAGCTGAAAGTGGACGAGTTTCCATGATACGAACGATATCGCCTTCTTTAGCAACGTTGTTTTCATCATGTGCTTTGTATTTTTTAGAGTAGTTGATACGTTTACCATAGACTGGGTGGTTACGTTTAGTTTCAACTACAACTGTGATTGTTTTATCCATCTTGTCAGATACTACGCGTCCAACAAGGGTTTTACGTTGATTACGTTCCATTATTAGAATTGCTCCTTTCCCAATCTATTATTTAATTTCAGATTGCACAGTTTTAATACGTGCAATTTGTTTTTTAACTTCGTTCAAACGGGCAGTTTGATCAAGTTGACCTGCTGCAGCTTGGAAACGAAGGTCGAAAAGTTCTTTCTTAAGTTCGTTTTCTTTTTTAGCAAGCTCTTCTTGAGACAAGCCACGAAGCTCAGCAACAAACTTTTTGATTTCTTCAAGTTTCATGTCTTCTCCTTATTCTGCTTCACGTTTCACGAATTTAGATTTAACTGGCAATTTGTGGCTAGCAAGACGAAGCGCTTCACGTGCAACTTCTTCAGAAACACCTGCGATTTCGAACATTACTTTACCACGTTTAACTGGTGCTACCCAACCTTCAGGTGCCCCTTTACCAGAACCCATACGTACACCGATAGCTTTAGCAGTGTATGATTTGTGTGGGAAGATCTTAATCCAAACCTTACCACCACGTTTCATGTAACGAGTCATGGCAATACGAGCAGCCTCGATTTGACGGTTTGTAATCCAGTGGCTAGTTGTAGCTTGAAGACCGTATTCACCGAATGATACTTCTTTACCACCTTTAGCCTCACCGCGCATTTTTCCACGGAATTCACGACGGTGTTTAACACGTTTAGGTACTAACATTTGTTATTTGCCTCCTTTAGTGTTTTTACGGGCTGGAAGAACTTCTCCACGGTAGATCCAAACTTTAACACCAAGTTTACCGTAAGTTGTGTGAGCTTCTTCCCAAGCGTAATCGATATCAGCGCGAAGTGTGTGAAGTGGAACTGTCCCTTCTGAGTATCCTTCTGCACGGGCAATATCTGCACCGTTCAAACGACCTGATACTTGAGTTTTGATCCCTTTAGCTCCAGCACGCATTGCACGTTGGATAGCTTGTTTTTGTGCACGACGGAAAGCAACACGTTGCTCAAGTTGACGAGCAATAGTTTCACCAACAAGGTGAGCGTCCAAATCAGGTTTTTTGATTTCAACGATGTTGATGTGAACTTGTTTTCCAGTCAATTTGTTAAGTTGAGCGCGAAGAGCATCAACGTTTGATCCACCTTTACCGATAACCATACCTGGTTTAGCAGTGTGAAGTGAAACAATAACTTTGTTTACAGCACGTACGATTTCAATAGTTGAAACTGAAGCGTCTGCAAGCTCTTTTTGAATGAATTTGCGGATTGCCAAATCTTCGTGAAGGTAATCTGCGTATTCTTTTTCAGCATACCATTTCGCATCCCAATCACGGATGATCCCGACACGCAAACCAATTGGATGTACTTTTTGACCCACGAGTTTACCTCCTTATTTTTCTGACACAACTACTGTTACGTGAGTTGTGCGTTTGTTGATTGGTGAAGCTGAACCTTTCGCACGTGGACGGAAACGTTTCATTGTTGGTCCTTCGTTTGCGAATGTTTCAGATACTACTAAGTTAGCTTTTTCCAAACCAAAGTTGTTTTCTGCGTTAGCGATAGCAGAGTTAAGTGTTTTCTCAACAATGCGAGCTGCTTTGTTTGGAGTGAATTTCAAGATTGCGATTGCATCAGCAACGTTCTTACCACGGATAAGATCAAGAACAAGACGTGTTTTACGAGGTGAAACACGCACTGTACGAGCCATTGCTTTAGCTGAAGTAATTTCTGCCATTGTGTCCTCCTCCTATTAACGACGTGTTTTCTTATCGTCAGCTGCATGACCTTTGTAAGTACGAGTTGGTGCAAATTCACCAAGTTTGTGACCTACCATGTCTTCTTGGATGTAAACAGGAACATGTTTACGTCCATCATAAACTGCGATAGTGTATCCGATGAAACTTGGGAAAATCGTTGAACGACGTGACCAAGTTTTAATTACTTTTTTCTTTTCGTCATTTGCTTGAGCTTCAACTTTTTTCATCAAATGCCCATCGACGAAAGGTCCTTTTTTAAGACTACGTCCCATTTTGTAGTTTTCTCCTTTAAATTAAATGTACCACAGCGGCTTGCGCTAAGAAGCGCTACCGAGTTGGCGGATGTCATATACTAAGCGACTAAATTATTTTTCGTTACGACGACGAACGATAAGTTTGTCAGATTTAGCTTTCTTGTTACGAGTTTTAAGACCAAGCGCAGGTTTACCCCATGGAGTAGATGGCGCTTTACGTCCAACTGGTGCTTTACCTTCACCACCACCGTGTGGGTGATCGTTAGGGTTCATTACAGAACCACGAACTGTTGGGCGAACACCTTTCCAACGGTTACGACCAGCTTTACCAAGGTTGATAAGTGATTGTTGTTCGTTACCCACAGTACCGATAGTTGCACGACAAGTTCCAAGAATCATACGAACTTCGCCTGATTGAAGACGAACAAGTACGTATTTACCTTCTTGACCCAAAACTTGAGCAGAAGCACCAGCGGCACGGACAAGTTCAGCACCTTTACCTGGTTTAAGCTCAATGTTGTGGATAACTGTACCTACTGGGATGTTTGCAAGTGGAAGAGCGTTACCAACTTTGATATCCGCATCTGGACCTGAAACGATACGTTGACCTACTTCAAGACCTTTAGGTGCGATGATGTAAGCTTTAACCCCGTCAGTGTAGTGTACAAGAGCGATGTTTGCAGTACGGTTTGGATCGTACTCAATTGTTTTAACAACTGCTTCAACGCCATCTTTGTTACGTTTGAAGTCAATCAAACGGTAGTGGCGTTTGTGTCCGCCACCTTGGTGACGTACAGTGATACGACCATTGTTGTTACGACCAGCTTTGTTCTTAAGAGAAACAAGCAATGATTTTTCAGGAGTGCTTGTAGTGATTTCTGCGAAATCCAAAGAAGTCATGTTACGACGGCCATTTGTCGTTGGTTTATAAACTTTAATACCCACGTTAATTTCTCCTTTGATTATTCAGCTTCAGCTGCAAACAACTCGATTGCTTTAGAATCAGCTGTAAGAGTGATGATAGCTTTTTTAGTTTTTGAAGTGAAACCAGTGTAACGTCCTACACGTTTTTGTTTTGGTTTAACAGTTACAGTGTTCACGCTAGCAACTTTAACACCTTCAAATGCAGCTTCAACTGCTTGTTTGATCAAGAGTTTGTGTGCACGTGTATCAACTTCGAAAGTGTATTTTCCTGCTTCAAGAGCAATCATAGATTTCTCAGTGATAACAGGTTTTTTGATTACGTCATACAAATTCATTATGCAAGAACCTCCTCGATTGATGAGATAGCTTCTTTAGTAACAAGAAGTTTATCTGCGTTTACGATGTCAAGTACGCTTGCAGTTGCAGGAGTTGCAACAGTTACGTTTGCAAGGTTACGTGCTGAAAGTTCAGCGAATTTGTTTCCTTCTTCAACGATAACAAGTACTTTAGAATCGATGCTAAGAGCTGAAAGAACGTTTGCGAATTCAGCAGTTTTTGGAGCCGCAAATGAGAGAGCTTCAACCGCTACAAATTTATCTTCTGCAACTTTAGCTGAGTATACAGATTTCAATGCAAGGCGACGAACTTTTTGTGGAAGTTTGTATCCGTAAGAACGTGGAGTTGGTCCGAAGACAACACCACCACCACGCCATTGTGGTGAGCGGATAGAACCTTGACGAGCACGTCCAGTTCCTTTTTGACGCCATGGTTTACGTCCACCACCTGATACTGCTGAACGGTTTTTAACCGCATGAGTACCTTGGCGAAGGCTAGCACGTTGGCTGATTACGACATCAAATACTACTGATTCGTTTGGTTCGATACCGAAGATAGCGTCATTAAGTTCAACTGTGCTAACTTCTTTACCAGTTTGGTCAAATAGTTTTACGTTTGCCATTTTTAACTGATTTCTCCTTTCTTATTATTTAGCAGTTTTAACTGCTGATTTGATAGTGATAAGAGATTTCTTAGCACCTGGTACGTTACCTTTGATAAGGATAACATTTTTCTCTGGGATAACTTGTACAATTTCAAGGTTTTGAATTGTCACACGGTTGCCACCCATACGTCCTGCCAAGTGTTTGTTTTTGAAAACACGGTTAGGCGCTACAGGTCCCATTGAACCTGGACGACGGTGGTAACGAGAACCGTGAGCCATAGGTCCGCGTGATTGACCGTGGCGTTTGATAACACCTTGGAAACCTTTACCTTTTGAAGTACCAGTTACATCAACAATATCTCCAGCTTCGAATATGTCAACAGTGATTTCTGATCCAACTTCTAAGCCTTCAATGTTTTTGAATTCACGAATGAAGCGCTTAGGAGCTGTGTTAGCTTTCGCTACGTGGCCTTTGGCAGGTTTGTTGCTTAATACTTCACGTTTGTCATCAAAACCAACTTGAACTGCTTCGTAACCGTCTGTTTCAACAGTTTTAACTTGAAGCACAACATTTGGAGTAGCTTCGATGACAGTAACAGGGATAAATTCACCTGCTTCAGTGAAGATTTGAGTCATTCCCACTTTTTTCCCTAAGATTCCTTTTGTCATGAGAAAATACTTCCTTTACTTTAATAATGTATTTCAAAAAGTTTTTTATGAGCGTTTTTTATGCTCAAAAAAGTTTTTAACGAGCGTTTTTTATGCTCAATGAATCAATCTTTAAATTAAAGTTTGATTTCGACGTTCACACCACTTGGAAGATCAAGTTTCATCAAAGCGTCAACTGTTTTTTGAGTTGGGTTGATAATGTCGATGAGACGTTTGTGTGTACGCATTTCAAATTGTTCGCGAGAATCTTTATATTTGTGAGTCGCACGAATAATTGTGTAGAGACTACGTTCAGTTGGAAGTGGAACTGGCCCAGCAACTGTCGCACCAGTGCGAGTTGCAGTTTCTACGATTTTTCCAGCCGCTGTATCAAGCGTACGGTGTTCGTAAGCTTTCAAACGGATACGAATTTTTTTGTTTGCCATTTTTTCTCCTCTTTCGTCTATTTAAGATAATAGGCTAGCTCCTCAAGAAAACCAACACGGATTGCGTGGCAGTGCAACCAGGCGTGTCGCAACCTCTTGTATCATAGCTAAGCACTGTTTTAACAGCACCATAATATAATAACAGAAGAACCCATTCATTGCAAGGTATTTTTGAAATTTTTCCCTTGTTTTATTTTATTTTTAAACTAAATAAAGAATCCACCTTTCTAGATGAATTCTTTATTAATTATCTCGAGTATAGTCATATCCCATATGCTCATAGGCTTTAGCAGTTGCGACACGTCCTGTTCGTGTACGCATAATGAAACCTTTTTGGATTAGGTAGGGTTCATACATATCTTCTACTGTTTCTCGCTCTTCAGCAATATTAACTGATAAAGTACCTAAGCCAACTGGGCCTCCCCCATACATCTCAATCATAGTTCGGAGGATTTTTTGGTCAACGTAGTCTAACCCTTCATGATCTACATCCAGCATAGTCAATGCCTGATCTGCAATCTTATCGTCAATGACACCATCACCCATGATTTGAGCATAGTCTCGCACGCGCTTAAGCAGGCGGTTAGCAATACGTGGTGTTCCACGACTACGCCGTGCTAATTCCAAGGCAGCCTCTGGTGTTATTGTCATTTCAAAGATTTCCGAAGTACGTTCTACAATCTCTGTCAAATCAGGTAACTCATAATATTCCATATGACCATTGATTCCAAAGCGAGCTCTCAAGGGATTTGACAGCATACCTGCTCGTGTGGTCGCACCAACCAAAGTAAAGGGAGGCAGGTCTAGATGAACACTACGACTTGTTTCACCTGCTCCAATCATGATATCGATGTAGTAATCTTCCATAGCGCTATAAAGAACTTCTTCCACTGCCATAGGCATACGATGAATCTCATCAATAAATAAGATGTCTCCCGGCTCCAAGTCATTGAGTATGGCAACTAAATCACCAGCCTTTTCAATTGCCGGCCCAGATGTTTGCTTCAAATTCACTCCCATCTCATTGGCGATTACAAATGCCATAGTCGTTTTACCCAAACCAGGTGGGCCAAACAAAAGGGTATGGTCTAGAGCCTCATCACGGAGTTTAGCTGCTTCTATAAAAATTTTTAATTGGTCCTTAACCTTATCTTGACCAATATATTCCTTAAAGTACTGAGGGCGAAGGGTACGCTCCACATACTCCTCATCTCCTAGTAAATCATTATCTAATATTCTTGCCATAGGCTTATTTTAGCACAAAACAAAAAACTGAGTCAAAATTTGTCCACAAAAAAAGAAGACAACTCTTATCTTCTTTTTTTTATTATTTTTTACCACCCTTAACAGGTTTCTGATTTGCTTTCGCGATAGCCTCTTTAATCGTATTGGTATATAATTTAGCCCCACGGTTAATAGAGTCACTATCGGAGCCAAAGTGAACCCCATCTGTACCATTCCAGATAGAAATATTTTCTTTAGCAACTTGATACCAATCAGCAACCGTCACAAAGTCATATTTCTTAGCCATCTCTAACTCATACTTACGTAACTGAACCAAAGATACGGCTTTACTTCCAGACTTACTACCATTATATGGTGTCACAAAGATGATATGGTGACCTTTAGGTAGATTTTTAATCATTTTATTAATGACCCCTTTATAGTCATCAATCTCATTAACACCACCAGCAATAACAACATCTTTTGCAAGGGCGTTACTATCTGCATAATCTTTAAGTAAATCATTAATAGTTGATAGATTACGGCTGACTACTGCATCTATAGCGACATTATCAATACTTGATTCAATCTGATCTTTCGACCTAAGAGCAACGGAATCCCCTAGAATTACCACTCCTTTATTCACACCAAAAGAGGTAGCTTGACTGTTTTCAGCATTGGTACGTGTTAATTTCATCTTCGTCTGAGCTTGTGACAATCCCTTAGCTACCAAATCTTTCTCAAAGTTCCCAACAGCTGGCGCAAAGAGAGAAATGAGCACTGTAATTAAGGTGAGCCCACTGAAGATATAGAGCACAATATGTCGGTAAGGTGTCAAGTCCAAATCTATTCCAAAGAGACTTCCCTTTCTTCCCGCAATAAACGGCTCTATTATATAGTAGGAAAGTGTTGCAAAAACGATTGACAAAATTGTTGTCAGTATGACTGCAATGATATTATTGGTTAATTGGCTGAAGATAATATATAGCGGCCAGTGGAACAAATAAACGCTGTAACTGATTTCCGCCAAATAACTAATAAAAGCAGGCTCTGATTTGCCAGGTAGCTTCTCATGGAGAATACGTGCGGAGTAAATCATGACAGCTGTAAACAAACTAGCCAAAACAAACCCAAATAGATAGGTAATACGTTCTTCAAAATGAAGGACTAAGCCCAACAATAAGAGCAGAGCAAAGCTACCAACCATATAAAGAACTGTCTTTTTAAGTTCCCATAGGCGAACATTTTTCTTAAACCTAGCAGTCGTCTCATGTACACCTGAAAGTGTCGCAAGAATCGAACCTAAAAAGAAAGGATAAGCGTGCGTGATTGAAGAAAAATACAAGCGAGAAAAACCATCAACAAAGAAAGCACTAATAAACATTGATAGGAAACTCACCGTAAAGCAGGTAAGAGATACCATGAAAACTAGGCCTCTAAATTGATTTTGATGCTTAACAAGCTTTGCTAGGAACCAAAGTAAGGCACCCCAGAGAATATAATAATGAACCTCAATAGCCAGACTCCATGTATGGAGGTAGATATGCTGGTTAAACTGATTCTCATAATTCCCCCCAGTTAAAATTTCATAATAGTTAGTTACAAAACCAATAACAGAGGTGATCTGATGCCCGATGCCTGCAATGAAATCATTTCGAACCAAGAGTGCTAAAGGGGTACAGATAAGAACCATCAGTACAAGTGGGGGTACTATACGGTAAAAGCGTCGTCGCATAAAACCAAGATAATCAATGCGATGTGTCCTAGACATCTCATCAATCAAAAGTGCCGTAATCAGATAGCCTGAAAAGGTAAAGAAGACATCAACACCAATGAATCCCCCAGGAAGAACGCTTGGAAAAAAATGATAGACAAGAACTAAAAGGAGCCCTGTCACACGAATATAAGAAAACCAGTTAATTCTCATCCTTTAAAAATCCCTTGTGTAAATTTTCCTTTGTAGATAACCTTATTTTCAGTAGTCAATTTTCCTTGGCCATCTGCTTGACCAGACTTGAACTCTCCTTCATAAGTCCAACCTTCGTGAGATTTAAAAGTTCCTTGACCATTAAAAGAACCATTTTTAAATCCACCCGTATAGGTATCACCATTATCATAGGTCAGAGTTCCTTGACCGTTTAAACGATGGTTCTGCATCTGACCTTTATAGGTGATTTTAGTCCCATCAATTTTAATAGAATGTTGCGTTTTTATAGTCACCAACAACAAGGACAGAGCGCATAAAATAATAAGCCCTACCGTGATATGCTCAAATTGATTACGATTAATATCAATATTTTTGAAATCAAAATTCTTTAGCTGTTTAAAATTCATTGTCTATCCCTAATCCACTGTAGCCAATCTTGGCAAGCTGCAGTTACCAAATTGTATGTTTCTTCAAAATCACCTGTGTACCATGGGTCTGGAACCCCACCAGGTCTAAAGAGCTTAATTTTATCGTCATAACGACCCGCAGATACTTGTAGGAGATCCTCAACATTTGACTCATCCATCCCCACAATCAGATCAAAGAATTCAAAATCTGACTGACTTATCTGTTGTGAGCCTTTGGAAGAATCAAAAGAAACCCCATATTTCCTTAAAATCTTTTGAGTTCCTTGGTGAACTGGATTTCCATGTTCCCAAGACGAAGTTGCACGACTTTCAATATGCAAAGACCCATCTTGGTCAAGCGCTTTCATTATAAACTCCGCCATAGGGCTTCGACAAATATTTCCCAGACAAACAAATACAACCTTATTCATTACTCACCTCTTACCCCAAAGCTATTAAGAAATTTGCTCACTTATTCTCTTGGTTACAATTGTTGCTATACTCCTAAATCATGAAAGTAGGTTCTCGTTAATTTTCATTTAATCAAACCATATTATACCGAAAAACTAATCAAATAGAAAGATTTCTCTTCTAATACTATCGAAAAATTGACACGCGTTTTTTTTAACAGTTACCAAGTCATTTAGGACCTTATTATGTTTACTGACTAAAGAAAAAAAGAACCTAGTTTCCTAGATTCTTTATCTTCATTATTAGATATTTGACCAAACACTCTCAAGAATGTTTGTTTGTTCACGTCCAGGTCCTACAGAGAAGGTAGAGATACGTATACCGACCAACTCACCAATACGACGAACATAATTACGGGCATTTTCAGGAAGCTCATCTAAACTACGGCAACCTGTAATATCCTCTTCCCAACCTGGCAATTCTTCATAAATTGGTTTACAACGTTTCAATTGCTCAAGGCTAGCCGGATAGTAATCAATGCGCTCACCATCAAGATCGTAGGCTACACAAATTTTCACAGTATCAAGACCAGAAAGAACATCGATACAGTTCAAGCTAAGGTTTGTAATACCTGATACACGACGGCTATGACGCATTACCACTGAGTCAAACCATCCCACACGACGTGGACGTCCCGTTGTTGTTCCATATTCATGGCCAACTTCACGGATACGTTCACCCACTTCATCAAACAACTCAGTTGGGAAAGGACCATCGCCGACACGACTTGTATAGGCCTTACATACACCCACAACCTTATTAATTTTAGATGGCCCAACACCAGAACCAATTGTAACACCACCAGCAACTGGGTTTGATGACGTTACAAATGGGTATGTTCCTTGGTCAATATCAAGCATAACTCCTTGAGCTCCTTCAAAGAGGACACGTTTACCTGCATCAAGAGCATCATTCAAGATAACAGATGTATCTGTGACGTATTGTTTAATTTGTTGTCCGTAGGCGTAGTATTCTTCGAAAATCTCATCGAATGATAACTCTTCAGACTCATACATCTTACTGAAAAGACGGTTTTTCTCAGCCAGGTTTGTCTTCAAGCGACTAGCAAAGATTTCTTTGTCCAAAAGATCGGCAATACGGATACCAACACGCGCAGCCTTATCCATATAGGCCGGACCGATACCTTTGTTAGTTGTACCAATTTTATTGTCACCTTTAGCAGCTTCTTGCAGTTGATCAAGTTTAATATGGTATGGCAAGATAACATGTGCGCGGTCAGAAATGCGAAGATTCTCTGTTGATACACCTTCTGTATGAAGATATTCCAACTCTTTGACAAGTGATTTAGGATTCACTACGACACCATTACCAATGACAGAGATTTTCTCTGGGAAGAAAACACCTGATGGAATCAAGTGCAATTTGAATTTCTTACCATCGATAACAATCGTGTGACCTGCATTGTCCCCACCTTGATAACGTGCAATTACTTCGGCATCTTGACTTAGGAAGTCTGTGATTTTCCCTTTACCTTCATCACCCCACTGGGTACCTATAACAACTACTGATGTCATATTATTTTGATAACGGACAGCTCCATCTTTACGAGACTGTCCCCACCTTTCTTGAAAAACTTCACGGTGGGAATTTCACCCACAAGTTTTGCGTTACAGTTTATTATATCAGAAAAGAGACTAATTGTTCAACGATGAAATCTTTTATATCAAAATATTCTGACAGTTACAATCCAGATTGCAACTAATTACTTACTATATTTTTTTAATCTCATATCTTATATAGAGCTATCAACTATTTTATGAGTAAATAGTTATAGCAGTTTTTTAACCTTCTTCATATAATTGTTTAACTGCTTTTGATTCTTTAAAACTATTGTTTTGTCAGGATACTTTTTTTACAACAACTTTAAATTTCGTTACATTCTTTTGTGAACGTCCATCTAATAGAATCCATTTCACAAATTCGAAATCGAATTTTTCATTACAATTTTCCGCCATGCTAGGACGCGTCTGCCCCTTGTATCTTAAATATCGTCTAAAAGCCCGATAGAGACAATTAACTCTGTTAAAGTTGAAATATATAATACAGTCTGCTTCTCTCATACGTTTTTCATAAAGACAAGTCGAGTAGTTACCTTCGATAATCCAATCATGTTGTAGCATAAATTTTGACATATCGTCAGCCATTTCATTATCGGTTCGCTCTTGCCAATTTGATGTAAAATGAATTTTATCTAAATGAAGAACCTCACAATTGTAGTGTTGACCTAAAAAGTTTGCCAAAGTAGACTTTCCAGAGCCACTATAGCCAATGATTGCAATTTTCAACACATGCCTCCTTCTTCAATTCTATTGCTTGACTGATATTATAACATAAAGCAGATATCTTACGAGGCAATAATTCATGTTTAAACAAGCAAAAAAAGCCTTGTAAATCAAGGCTTTTCCTGTTGTATTTAGATGCCCCCTACAGGTAGTTTATAGAGATTTATACATATAGAGAAAAGGATTTTTATTGATTTTATGCGATTTTAGTATCTTTATATTTTAAAAGAATTTTTGTTTCGCAACAAATTCGCAACAAGTTTTGTTTCATATTTTATCTTATACTACATAGTTAAATATAATTTTTAATAAAGTAATTTAATAACAATAATATAGATAAAAGGGAGAGAATGAATGCTAAGCTTATCACAAGACTAACGCTCATATAATTCAGTAAAAAACTTAAAGCATATAAAATTAATAATCCACTTATCCTAGAGATTGTTGACTTGAGAGATATTAACGAAGATATTGTTTTCGTTGATACCTGTTTATTAAAATATATATTTAGGACAAATTGAATTATATAAAATATAAAGACATATAAAATATAGGCTATAAGATAAACTACGGGCAAGTTTGATAAGAAAAATAAAGGCAAGGCAATAACTAATAAGAGAAATAATCGATAGTTAACTAACTTTTGTAGTTTGTCTGTATGTATAGAATAGGATAGGATACTGATTATTTGAAAAAGAAAATAGAAAGCTGTGAAATATCGTTTATCAATACCTTTTTCCAATAAAAAGGATTGCCACAATTGAAAATGTGCTTGAAAAAATAACTGTGTTAATAAGTCAAAAACAATAATAACTCTAAGAATACTATTTTCTTTTAGCTCTTTAAAACTTATAGAAATTTGTTTCTTAAAAGTATCTATATTTATTTTTTCTTTATAGTAATCTCTATCTTCTTGGAAGAAAAAGCCAATATCAAAAATAGATAAACAAACTAATATTATAGCAATAATATATATTTTTATACCTATCATAAAATATAGAATACCACCTATACCACTACCGATAATCATAGATGCAAATTGAATTTTATTATCTTTAGAAATAAAAGATTCAATAAGTTTATCATTAGATGAACGTTTCAATTTATTTATTAAATAGGAATCCAAAGTACCGCTTTCAAATGCTGCTGCAATCCCATATATAAACCAAGCTAAATATAAAAAATAGAAGTTGGAAGATATAAGGACAATAAGAAACATAATTATTAATAAAACTCTTGATGATAAGTATAAATACTTTCTTGACCAATTGTCTGATAGCATTCCACTTGGAAATTCAAACAATATAATTGCTAGACTGTATGCAGACTGTATTATTAATATTTGAGAAATTGATAGTCCTTTTTCTAGTAATAAGACTGTAAGTATTGAATGAGGTAGTGTATAGGCAACTGTAACTAAGAAAGTTGCAAATAGATAATGAAAAATTTGTTTTTTAATCATCTAGTGTGCCACCACATATACTACAGTTAGGGTCCTTGGTATTAGGTAGGACATACTTTTCAAAGGAGTTACTATTAATACCCACTCGAGCATTAAGGGATTTTATACTATCATTATTACCTGCAAAATATTGAATAATATCCGATAGCGCTAAATCACATGCTAGTGAATTATTAATAATACTTGATGGTGAGGCATATTGTTTATGCAACTGTGCCATTGTTTCATCATTAGAATTAATCTCGCCGTTGATTGAAAATGTTCCATAACAGAAAGGACAAGAAGTTTTGTGAGGAATAACAAAAGGACTGATTACAGCAATATCATTTAAATAACCAATATTTACAAATGGAACATTATTGGTGAGAAAGTATTTTGATGATATTGAAACAGCAGTATCGTCATCTCCAGATAATATCCCAAACATTGAATTAGTATCTTTGCCCTCAAGAATATTATTGATATTATTAGTACTTATAAACTCTGTATATACTTCAATATCAAGATTAGGATTACGTAATTTTAGTGCATCAGCAATTACTTCTGACTTGTATTTTCCGATATCGTTTATCGTAAATAGAAATTGTCTATTTAAGTTACTTCTTTCAATTTTATCACCGTCGATAAGAACTAATTTTTTAGGAGAGTAGACCGATAAAGCATAACTCATAAAGTTTCCAATGCCACCACAACCAATAACGACAAAGGTTGTTTCTTTAAATTTAGTTAGAACATCTTGAACGTTATTTATTATTAGGTCCAGATAAAGTCCGTTTTTAAATTCCATAGTATCTTCTTTTTGGAAAACAGCTTTACTAGTAGTGATTAATTTATTAGCTACTAATTTTTTAAAAACCGACTTATCAATATTATTACTATCTAACCAGTTTAAGATTTCATCTTCATCTTTTTCTGTAAGTAGAAATTCTAGAATCTTTAGTGATAAATTGAATTCATCATCATTAACTGTATATTGTTTACTGCCAATACCAATTAAGTTTTCATTAGATTTTAGTGTAGTAGCGGTTAAGCTTGTTTTGTATTTCATAAATTAATCCTTCCCATTTATAATAAAAAAATCTATTTAACTATATCAAGAGATATAGCCAAATAGATTAAACCGATTAACCAAGTGTGGTTAGTTCAAGATTGTCCCTTTCATATTGGGTACCTCCTTCATATTTTTAGACAATTATACGCCGCATGAAAAATAATGTCAATTCAAAAAATTCTGAACTTTACTTTTTTTAATTTTTGTTATTTTTTTATTTTCATATTGGTTGAATTATATTGTATCTAAAGTATTAAATTATATTCTCATAGGATTCTAGTTATTGAACTTAGGGGTGGTTTTCATTGGTTACTTTTAGGTTACTACCTTTTTTATTTGCTTCCCACCACCTCAACTGACGTTCATTACTATCTATCATTTCCAAAATAAAATAGAGCTCATCTTTCATTGATTGAGGGAATTCTATTGCTTGTATGGGTAGTGTAAAATAAGTTGTGTAAACACAAAAAGGAATAAATCCGTTATAGTAGAGTTGCAAAACATTACTAGAAAGAGATTTATTCCTATGACTCAGTTTACCACAGAACTACTTAACTTCCTAGCCCAAAAGCAAGATATTGATGAGTTTTTCCGTACTTCTCTTGAAACAGCTATGAATGATCTGCTTCAAGCAGAGTTATCAGCCTTTTTAGGGTATGAACCTTACGATAAATTAGGCTATAATTCTGGGAATAGTCGTAACGGAAGCTATGCACGGAAATTCGAAACCAAATATGGGACTGTTCAGTTGAGTATTCCTAGAGATCGTAATGGGAACTTTAGTCCAGCTTTGCTTCCCGCTTATGGACGTCGAGATGACCACTTGGAAGAGATGGTTATCAAACTCTATCAAACCGGTGTAACGACTCGAGAAATTAGTG
>SKEU01000382.1_pt1 | contig 32055 bp, 48 predicted proteins | sample 4819571 | NCBI WGS metagenome assembly SKEU01 (sample SAMN11008801, study PRJNA524170) | human gut metagenome | biome: Human fecal sample; material: Feces; isolation source: fecal sample from pouch patient p8, p16 | host: Homo sapiens | place: Israel: Tel-Aviv | collected 2015-06-23
GGTTAACTTTGTTATTCCAAGAGTGGGGGGTTCTATATTTAGAGAAATATTTTATAACACTAAAAAGGTATAGCCAAAGCTACACCTTTATTCTAAAAGTCATTATATTTATCTTATAAATTGTCCACACTAAAATTTTATTTCTTGTATCCAATCATCATTATATCCATACTGTCCATTTTCATTAAAAATACTTTTTAGTTTGCTGCTGGGTACTCGCTAGTATTCCATGTATGATCATGTGAAATTTCATCGTCTGTTAAGCAAAAATAGTCGTTCCTTAGCTTATCCATTAAGCTAAGAAGTTTATCTCTTAACTTTGATTCAGTACTACTATTAAGAATTGTGTCATCAAATCCACCAAGAGTTGCGTCATCCCATGTAACATCTACATGTCTCCATTTTCCATTAATATTAACTAAATTCCATGCATGACTACCATTATTTGCACTTCCGGTTATCATCATATTCTCAATACCAACTTGCTTGAACATCTGTTGAGCTAATTCTGCATATCCTTGGCATACACCCGTACCATTTACAAGTGTTTCATACCCATCATATATAGTATATGTTTCATCATATTTTGTGTTATCAATTATCCAATCATGGATTGCTTTTACTTTTTGTTTTTCTGTCATGTCATCTTTTATTATTTTTGCTAATATTATATTTATACGTTGCTCATAGTCTTGAGTCTTGCTATTTTCTATAATTGTGGATTTTCCATTATCATCAAGATAATAGCTTCCTATTTTAACATTATGTGCCATATAACCTGATTGGTAGAAATAATACCAATTTCCATCTATTATTTGCCAACCAGTGTAATATGAATTACCTTCAGTATACCACCAACCATTTGAGTCACTCTTCCACTCTGCGTGTGCTATAGTTGGATTTAATGCCAATACTGAAACTACTATTAATGTACTAGCTATTAGTTTTGTTATTTTTAACTTTTTCACTTTTTTCCCCCCCAAAGTATTCTTATTATGTATTAATCATACTTTATTATCCATATATTTTCAAATATTTAATTTTAATTTATTCTGGCCACCCATGCTTCCCCTACCTTTGTCAATTCATTATTAGTACGATCATGCATCTTATCATGACATTTACTACATAAACTAATTAAGTTATTATTATCAAATCTTAAGTCATAGTTAAACTCTAAAGGTTTAATATGATGTACTGTTGTTGCTCCTGTAGTCTTTCCATACCTCTTACACTCTTGACATAGATAACCATCACGCTTCAATATATTCTGTCTTTTATTTTTCCATTTAATTGTTTTATAAAACTTTATCACCATACCACCTTCTTTTACATAATAAAAAGACACTTAGTATTACCTAAATGTCTCTTAAGTTTAACAATTATGATTTGAGAACTTTCTAATAGCTTTTCCATGATATCATTATATATTAATTAAAGTATCATTAAAATACCATCTTTTTACCTTTTATTTACCAATCCAGTTTTATTCCATCAACTCCAAATAATAGTATCCCAAGCCTGTCTAGCATCTGTTTTATCCATCTTTTAGGTGTATTAATTCCTGTATTTAAAGCCTCTGCAATCTTTTCATAACTCATTCTTTCTATATAATACATTCTCAATGCTCTATATTTTTCTATTGTTCCCTCTTCTTTTTGTTCATCCTCTAATATATCCAATGCATTCTCTATATGAGTTGTCATTATTAGAGTTTTTGTTTTACTTTGCTTTATACTTAATATAAATAATTCATCACACTCATTTTCTTTTAAATCCATATCTACAATCTTCTGTAGATCATTAACATCTGATACCGAATAATTAATATGTTTCTTAAAGTCATTGTAATTTTTCATAAGAAGCTTTGTATTCCTGAATGCCTTTTGTTTTATTTTATTCTTTTGTTTCTTCTCATATTTTTGAATAGTTATTTCAACTATCTCTTCAATATTTATTGATTCCATATTCTCACCTCTATTACTTACCATATATTCTTCTACGTTTTAAATATAATACTTGTCTATTCTCAACTCTTCTCTTATATTTTAAATATGCTTTCTGTTTTGGGATAATATAATTCACTTTTCCATAATTCTTCTTTATCCAACTTACTAGTGGTTTCATTATCTTTCTAACTGTTTCTTTTATCCACTCATATAATTTCTTAATATTTTGTAATATCTGTTGTCTTTGTTCTTCTGACAATTTAAATTTCATTTTTACTCTCCTTTATTCTGACTTTCTAAGAATTACGTAGGATTATTCTTCTGGAACACTATAAAAATGTTCCTTTCCTAACCTAATTGTTTTTCCTAATTCATCAACGATTGTATATGCTTCACCATCTTCATTGATAAGACTATATTCTTTATTGGCAATTAATCTAATCTTGTCAAATTGGTCTTGAAAATCATCTTTAGACTTAACTTTAAAGTATTTTCTTGTTTCATCAACTTCACTTTTCTTATCTTCATTTTTGTAATAATGAACACTATCTTTTGTAATAACAACAAAACCCTCTGCATCAATTACTTTCATTATTTCACCTATAGTCTTATCTTTTACTTCATTAACATCAATCATCTTTCTTCGCCTTTTCTGCATATTCTGTACTATTCTTCTATGTAATTTTTGCCTATTTCTGTGTTTCCGATATGTTTTAGAATATTGCATACCTCATATAATGCTGTTAAATAATCACTTCTATCATTGAAATAAATAGCATTGTTGGCAATTGCAAAAGCCTTTTCTATTCTTTCATTGTTTGTTAATCTCGCATTTTCTCTTATGTGTAATCCTCTTGATGCTGGTTGCTCTGATAACCATTCTTCAGCTTGTTTTTTATCAGTAAAAGAAATATATATTCCATTTTCCTCTTTATCAATGATATCGTAATATTTCATACTCTCACCTCAATCTACATTTTGTGAATAAAAAAATATCGCAAATTCATTCTTGAAAATGCGATATTTATATATTTTATTTTTCAAAACTGTTATATCTAATTTTTAAATTATTTATTGATGGATAATCATGTTGATTATTAGGATATTTTATTTTTTTACATTCCACAGTTATTCCAGCGTCATCTTTAACAACTATTTCTCCATCTGGCTTAATTCCTAGTAAATTATTGTCAAAAGCTATATGATGATTTTTACATAAACAAATTCCATTATTTATAGTATCATCATCTCCTTTTACTGCTGGTAAAATATGTGCTGCATCTAAAAATTTGGGATTATTTACTGAACATACTGCACATTGAAAAGAGTATGCTTCCAAAACTGCTTTTCTAAAACTATATTGCTTTCGAACAGGACTTCTCATAACTTTTTCCTTCCATTCACGTCCTTTAGGATATGGCCTTTTAGATGCTGTTATCTTAGGATCTTCAGGAATTATAGTTTTTTCTTCTGATACTGTACCTATTGGAATACTATTATATCTCAAAATTGATACATCTAAAAAGTCAATATAATCAGGAAAATATATCCACAACCTAATTTCATCTTTATTATGATACTCTGATTTCATAACAATATACGGTTTATTTTCAACTAAAGTATCTATATGTTCTTGAGATAATATTCTATTTCTACCTTCTCTTGCAGCAGCCTTAATAGCTTCTATTAATATATCCATAGTCAGGTATCTAACTTTACCTACAGGCAAATTATCTTCAAAACATGGTATTAGATTTTTTCCCATATTTATTACCTCCTGTTTGTTTTATAGTTATATTAACTACAAATTATTTTTAAATTTAGTATAACATACTTCTTACAAATATCACATTATTCAATTTTCAAAGATCACCTTTTAAATTACTACATACTTTCTGACTTGATTTCTTTTCTACAGTAGAAATACCAATCATCTTCTGAACCACATTTTATTATTTCATAACCTTCTTTTTTCATAATTTCCATATGCTTATCGTTCTCTTTAGGATCATCAAAATGAAACTCTCTTGTTATTATTTCTTTGGTTTGCATACACTTCACCCTTTCTGACTATTGTTCATTTATTGGATTAATAAATATAGCTGTAATAGGATTTTGATTTTTATCCACACCATTAGTTACTTCATCAATTTCATAACCTTTATTTTGACTATAGCATTCTATATATACTTCTCCTTCTCGGTCTTCTCTCTTTAAGTACTCTATTAATTCTTTAACTTTCATATTCAACAACTCCATTCTTCTCTAATATCCATTTATTTGATATTTCTTCAGCTAATATAAATGGACAATTTCTCCAGTTATCAATTGTTGAGCTAAAAAATTTTAGCTTTATTTTTCCCTCTACATTTTCAATTCTATATTTATCTTTTGACTTTAAACTTGTAATTATTATGTCACCATCTTCTAACGCTTTCTTATATGCATATGAAAATTCATATTCCTTTGGCTTTATTTCTTTTTGCACTTGAATCACCATCTTTTAAATAGTTTAATTTTATTAATTCCTCTTCAACAGCTTGTTTAATATCTATTCCTTCTTTTTCAATTCTTTCTTGTGCTATTGGTGCAACTTTATCAACTATATCTTTAATTATTCCCATACTCTCTCTGCTCCTCTGTTACATAAGGATCTAATTTCTGACTTGCTAAAATTGTTCTATTATCATTAGTTCCATATTTTAAAATACAGTCATACATCTTTTCCCTTAATAGTTCTGTTTCTCTCTCTTTCATCTTCAATACCCCTTATATACATATTTAAAAATTTTATCCACTCATAAGTAAAAAATTAACTGTTATTAAGCTCTACCCTATGCCATGTCAATAAACTTCTTAAGCAATCCAGTTCCAACCTCTTATTTCTTAATGCTTCCTGGCATACTGTATACTTATTTTCTGCTAATCCTCTTTTTAATCTTAAGTTGCTTATTCTTTCATCACCTTTTGCTATATCATTAATAATCGTTGTTGCACATTTTTCAGTTCTTAGCTGCAACAGCTTCTTACTTAATTGAATTTTATATTGCTGCTCTGCATACTCTTTTTCCTGTCCATACCTAAACAACTTTGTATTCAATTCACTAAGTTCTCTTTGTGCCTTTTTAATTTGATCCATTATATCTTGTGGATTCATACTATTCCTCCATTGTTAAAAAGGCATGTCCCCTCCATCTACTGGTGTTATATCCTCTTCAAATATGTCTTGATTCATATTTCCAAAATTGTTAGAACCATTATTCTGATTTACTTCACCCTTATTCCCTAGAAACTGAACACCACCAAATTGATCTGCTACTACTTCAGTAATATATCTCTTAGTACCATCTTTAGCATCATAACTTCTAGTTTGAATTTTTCCGCTAATAGCAACTTGTCCGCCTTTACTCATATAATTTGCAGTGTTTTCAGCTTGTTTACCCCATATTACTATAGGAATAAAATCAGCTTCATTTTGGTTAGCCTTTGGATTATATCTATCAACTGCTAATGTTAAAGTTGTTACCGCTGCACCACTTCCAGGTGTAAATCTAAGTTCAGGATCTTTAGTTAATCTTCCTATTAAAACTACTTTATTCACTTTTTATCCCTCCATCTTTGAAAAATATATTCTTATTTTTTAGTTTGTTTTTTAGTTCACTTACCTTTTTAAATTCTTCATCTGTCATTTTATTTAAATCACATGCATAAGGACAATTTGCTTCTTCACTAACAAATGCCATATTCACATCATCTAATGCATGATATATTTCGCAATTATCATAATCACATTTTTTACATCCAACACATCTAAGTTCAGATACTTCAACAACAAGTTCCTGAAATAATTCCCTCTTCATTGATACATATTTCTGCTTATCTGTTATATCTCTTATAAGTTTTTTTACTGTATAATCATCTATAAGTCTGTATTCAAAACTTGCAAACATTTTATTTAATCTTTTTAACTGCTCTTCATCAAGATTTTCTTCAAGCTCTATAATGAATTTTCTTAAATATGTTCTAGACTTTTTTAAATTGGCTTTCATATCAGGAGTTATCATTCCTCGCTTTAGCCATTGTTCCCATACCTCTTCTTTAACTTCAAGTTTTCCATTAAAGCTTTTTCTTCCACTTAATAATTCAATAAATGATTTTGCTACCATGTATACATTTCTTTCATCTGCATTCAAATAACCTCTACTTAATTCTCCCATTTTTCTTCTCCTCAATCTTTCTAATCATAATTGTTTCAATGTCTTCTAATATCATCTTAGCTTTATCTGTACTGATTTTATTTTCTTTAAATGCTTCAAGCATACATTCAGTCCAAAGAGCTTGATAAAATTTAATTTGTTTATCTACTTCATATTCAACTAATTCTCTATTCGCATCTGAATTAAGTTTTGCAAACTGTTCAGGTGTCAATCTTCTATTTAATATCTTCCTTTTCTTCCTGTCCTCTGCTCTTCCCATAATCTATATACTCCTTTATTTTTTATCTTCTATTGCAAATCTAATTTGTGGATCAATTAATTTTCTTGCTATAAATCCATCATCTTCTAAATCTATTTCTCTTTTTTCATCATACTCGCCTTTTACTTCATGTTTCTTTTTTAAAGTTGATGCAGTATTATACTTAAATCTAGGTTTTTTGTATGCTATTTCCTTAGTTATTATTTCACCAGTTTCTTTATCTTCATAAGGTAAATCTGATATTGCATCTACTATTTCAACATTAAGACTTAACTTAATATCTCCACTTTCAAACTTGCCTTCATAGACATTCTTCAATACATTTTCTAATTCTATATCCAACTGCTCCATCATATCTTTAAATACTGGACTATAAATATTTAAAGGTATTTCGCTTAAATGTTCATCCATTTGATTGTATAAATTCCCCATTATTGTCCTCCTTGTATTGAAGAGGATTTTACCCCTCTTCATTTAATTTCTATTCAATTAAACGACTTAACCAGTCAACACATAACTTATGCTTATTTTCTTCTGTACAATCTGATGCAAAATCACAAAATTGTCCTTCACATTTACATCTACTACAAAAAAATACTGCCATTTCATCTATGTTAAATTCTTTTATTAAATCGAATATTTTTTTATTTAAATAATTTGGTACTTTTTGTTCCACTATTTCTCCTTTATCCAAATCAATAGTTTCATTATTTGTATTTGTGTCCAAATTGGATACATCTTCATTTATTTTTTCTTTCTTAACTTCTGATTTTTTCTTTACATCTTGGATTGTTATGTTACCTTTTCCCTTAAGTTCTTTGTAAACTTCCTGTTGTTGTTCCTCTGGTAATTTTGATGCTTCATATGCTGTAGAAATATTTATATTATCTCCTTTAAATTCTTCTTTAAGATTCTCAGATAGGTTCTTAGATATACTTTCCATTCGTGCAACTTTACTTGTAGCAACATTTAATATATCAGCTACAATCTCTCTTACTCTTCCTGGCAATTTTTCTTGTTTCTTATATTCTATTAATAATTCTCTTAATTTCTCTGCTTGCTGGGTTTTCTCCCACTCTGTTAATTGTCTTGCCGTTGAATTAGTTATTAGTAATAATAATTTGCTTCGTAAATCCTCTTCCTCTGTCTCTATTTTGCAAGGAGCATATCTGAATACATCTTTACCCTCTTCTACAAGTTCTTTTAATGCTAAATGCCTTCTATGACCTGCAATTATTTCATATTTATCATTTTCTATTTTTTTAACAACTAAATTTTGTTGTATCCCAAATACTTCAATAGAATTTTTCAATTCAGTTATTCCTTCTTCATCAATTGAATAGAAATTATTATCTGATGGAATAAGGTCATTAATATCTACAAGTATTGTTTTGAATTTTACTGATTTTTCTTTCTGCTTAACATCTGTATTACTAGAATTATTCAACAATTCCATCATATTAAATTTAGCCATAACAGTTATTCCTCCGTTTTATCTAAATATTCCTCTACTAAATCAATATAATCTTTAGATGCTCCACAACGTTTTGAATATTCCAATATTGGTTGATTAGCAAATGTACTTTCGTCAACTTTTACAGTCCTTCGTATATGAGTTTTAAACATTGGATATTCTGTATTATTGTTTAATAGCTCCTCACCCTGTATATTCACTTGGTTTTTTGAATACTGTGTTATAAAGCAACCTTGCAATTTCAATTTTGGATTCATTTCTTTTGCATTTTCTATCTGCTCCATCAACTCTTTCATTCCATCAAATGCAAATTGGTCAATCTTAATTGGAATAAAAACATCATCTGATGCTACTAAAGCATTTATTACACTTATGTTGATATCTGGCGGATTATCAATTATGCAATAATCATAATCATCATTAATCTGTTCAAATGCTCTTTTTAATCTGTTATGTTGTGGTCTTCCAACATCCATAATCACATTAAGATTTGCTTTTAATAGTCTCATGTCTGCTGCAATTACATCTAAATTTCTATACTGTGTAGGTGATATCGTATCTTCAATATCAATTTCCTTATCAACCATAATATCAGCTATACTTAATTCCTCTTCATCATGTAATCCAAATAACTTAGTTGTATTACCTTGCTTATCATTGTCCACAAGTAAAACCTTTTTATTGTGGACAGTTGCCAAAATATGTGCAATATTTATGCTGCTCATTGTTTTAGCAACACCACCTTTTAAATTAATAATTGAAATTACTTTCATTGAAAAACCTCTTCTCATATTTATTTTAAAATTTGAACTCATTCATCATCTTAAATGTGATAGTCTTCTTTGTATTCTGTCTTTATTTTCTGCCCAATGCATTCCAGCTTGTTTCTTTCCCTCCTCTACTCTTTTCCTTCTAATTTCAATATCTCTAACTGTCTTTTCTGCAAATTCATGAGGTGTCATTTTTTTATATTTCATACATTGTCCCCCTGTAAATTCTATAACCAAAGTATCTTAGTTAAAGTATCTTCTGAATCCAAATAATTCTCTATAACATCTCTAGCATTAAGCCATCCATAGCAAACCTCTACTCTATAATTCATATCTCGTAACCTTTTTATCCAAATATCCTGCATAGAGCTTGTCTTATTTCTTCCTACTTTTAACTCTATATACAATCCAAAGAATCCATCTTTTGCAACTGGCAAACATATATCTGGTACACCAGCTTTTACACCTTGTCTTTTTAATGCTGCTCCTTCTTTTGCTTCACGCTTTCCACCATTAGGAACATGATATAAAAGTTCTAACTCTTTATACTTTTGCATTGCTAATTGTGCCCATTGAAATAATGCTGCCTGTTCACTTGCTTCACTCATTTTTATCATTCCTTTTCCTCATTCTCACATACAAATAAACTCCAGGCGAATCATCACTGTAATATGCTCTATAATCTTTATAGGTACAGTCTGTAAATTGCTTTTCAAATATATCTTTAAATATTCCTGGATTGCTTATAAGTTTAAGAGCTCTTCTTCTTGTAAAGCCTGTACTACTTATTGATACTTTAGGTTTTTTAAGATTTCTTGATGCACTCCATCTTTCAGGACCTTGATTAGATATATATTTTGCAACCCCTGTCAATTGAAAATCATCAGGTTTAAGTCTTTTACTATCTGCTCTTCCTCTTCCCCATAAATTTTCAGCTTCATCCCTATTCATTTTATTAATTATTATGTGATGATGTATTCTAATTTTTTTACTATGTTCAGGATTATTTTCAAATCCTATTGAATATATATATTTAAGTTCTGGTAATCCATTTTTCTCTCTGTATCTCTTTAATCTTCTTATATAATTCTGTATGTCTTTTCTAGCTGTTTTTTCATCTGGTAAATATCCATCTTCATATGTCAAAGTTATGAATAAATCATCTTTCTTAAAGTTTGTATTTATCAATCTGATTACTTTTTTCTCTGAATTCTTTTTATTCAATTTCTTTTGTGATTCTTTGCTCTCATTTTTCTGTTTACTTCTTGTCATATTATGCTTACATTTCCATATTGGATAAACTTCAATTTCTACCATATCCCCACTTGTTACTTTCTTTCTCATGTAAACATAATTACTATTCATTCTTAAATCTTCTATCTTTTCTTCTCTTGTCTCTTCCCTAAGTAACTTGCTATATATTGATTCATAATCATAATCTTTATGTTTCTTCTTCATGTGTCTACCCTCTTATAAATTCTATATGGTTGATTTATTAATACCCATTACAAGACCGTTTAACGGTATAAAACCGTTTAAAAAATTGACACATTCAATGCATAAAGTTATAATTAAATATAGAGATAATATTTATGCATTGAATTAAGAAAGTGTTTTTGTTTGGTCGCAATCACTTTCTTTTTTGTGTCTAAAATTCATTCTTCCATTATAAAAAACCACCTGTTATTTTTTCATTTCTTCTAAACAATCTTTACAAATATTTTTGCCCTTATAACTAATTACATTTCTTGCTTCTCCACAGAATATGCATGATGGATTATATTTCTTCATTACTATTTGTTCTCCATCTACAAATATTTCAACTGCATCTGATCCTGTAGAACTTTCTTTAATATTTTCTGTTGGACCATTAGTAATAACTTGTAAAGTTGATAAACATTTTTGTGCTAAGTCAAATTCAGTTTTGTATATAAAACTATTTTTCTTTACAGATGTAGTTATAAAATTCACATAAACACTTGAATTATTTATATCGTTTAAAGTTATTTTTATCTTTAAGCTGTTACATACAGGTTTACTTTTCTTTTTGCCAGTTATTCCACCAACAACAGCTCCAATTCCACCAAATAAAACACCACCAACAACAGCTCTGCCTAATCCACCTTTTGCTATAGACTCACCATCTTCTAATAATTCAAAATCTACTATATCAGAATAATTAAATATTTTGGGAACTACATTCTTAGAAAATAATCCTTTATTATTTATAATCCATTTTTTACTATTATCATCTATTTCGAAATTACCTATTATTTTAGTTGCATTGAATTGTTCAATATTTCTTTCATTTTCATCATTTTTATCCAAAGTATTCATTATATCTTTTACTGTCATTTTCTTTATTGGAGTGGCTAAGTTAAATCCGCATTTTTTAAAGCAGTCTTTACATATCCAACCTTTATTAGCAATTTGATATCTATTTAATCCAGTTTCTTTATTACAAATTGAACATGTTACTTTTAAATCAAAAAATCCCATATTATACCTCCTATACTCTTAATATCATTATATATAATTTAATATTATTGTCAAATAACGCCATTACGAAATAAAGGCAACACATAAGAAATTAATCTTAGTATGCTGCATTTATAGATAATACAGTTAGATTCTTTATATAGGTCTATTATCTGTGTTAATTATAAAAAATCCATTAATATCAGCCTTGTATCAATAAAATTCATAGTTACATGCTACCTCAAATATATTCTTGTTGTAAACACATAATCCATATACTATAATTACAATATACAATCTTATAAAGGAGTGATACTAGGATATGTTTAATGAATTTAAAAATTTATTTTCCAAGCAATTTTCTAAAATGAAAAATTTTGATTCTGAAAAAAATAATGAAAGACTTGATTTTACTAAGAAAAATGCCAACTTTTCAACTGACTTAGATGATAAAATATCTTCCTCTAAAAGCAGAATTTCTAGTATAAGAAAATCTATTCAAAATACAAAGCTATAGGTATAATTATACGCATTGATTCATCTAATCCCAATGTATCTTTATACAAAGCTTGTATAATTCCATCTATTGATTGTAGTACATTATCAAACTCATTTCTTATCTTTGCCTCTCTATTTAAAGAATCTTTTAAATTGCTCGTATATTTTCCTACAATATTTATTTTACCTGAATAAGTAAATCTTATATTATTAGTAGTATCTCTTAAATATTTTTCTGTTAAAGGTATTATACAATTATGACAAATAATATATTTTGAGAATGGAATTATACTACGTGCTACATCAATTATTTTTCTAGTGTTTTTCATATCTTTAATCTGTTTGTTAAATTCTTCGTCTAATTTTTTTCTCATATTTTTAATTTGTGTATTGGGCGTATTAATTTTTGAATGTTCAATAAGAGCTATCGCTTCTTCTTTTGATGACTGAAACATTATGTCTATGAAATCATCACTCATCAAATTCAATAAATAATCTAAATCCCTAATATTAAATTCGTCTTGTAAGATAACATAGTCCCCCATTTTACTATTATCAATATTTGAAATCAAATTATTATGTTCTAAGTAGTTAATAAATTGCTCTAATGAATTATCATGTAAAATTTTTTCAATTAATTCTCTTCCACTCTCTGTTTGTGATAATGTATTGGTGGTATTCATGACGTCCTTATCTTCTGTAAATTTTAAATTCATTATTGGCTTAAATCCAAATTCACTTGTAAAACTTGACTTTCCAGGTCTACTATTATCTTGCTTTGTTGTTGCCAACTCATCGGCAACTTCATTTACAGTTGACTTTAGCAATCCTTCGTTTATTTGGGATAAGTATGAATTTATTATGTCCGTATTCATGTATACAAAATGCTTCATCGATTATATTCTCCTCTATATATTTAATTTGTATTTAACAACAAACATGTTATAATTGAATTAATAAAAATAAATCCATTATAACTATGAGCTCATGAATGATTGGTAATCGCATGAGTTCTTTTGTTATATTTACATAATACTATATATTGTACACTTTTTCCATAATATTATAACCATGCTATATTTTACTCGAAAGTTTTATATAAATTTTTGTATAAAAATAAAGGCAGCACATAAGAAATAAATCTTATACACTGCCTTTACTGGTGTTAAAGCTATATTTGTGCAATCTAGCCTTACATATTATATAATTATTCTATTTTAGTAGCAATACCCTGTCCATTAATATTATACCCATAAAGTTGAATATCATGTGCCATAGCTCCATTTGAATATAGTAAATAATCTTTACCATCATCTTTTATCCAACCAGTCTGCATTTCTCCTGAATCATCAAAATTATACCATTCCCCATCAACTTTCTTCCATCCTATCGCCATATCACAATTTGCTGGATCTAAATAATACCATACATCTTTTTTATCTTTGTAAGTTTGATAATAAACCCATCCAGTAATACACCAGCCATAATCATCAAACAAATACCATTTATTGTTAATTAGTTTCCACTCAGACTTATAATAACTTTTGTTTGATACATCTGTACAATACCACCATCTGTTATCATTTGATTCATTCCAACCTAACTTTATAGGATCATCATCTGATAAATCTTTATTTACTAATGCTCCAGCTATAGCTCTAGCAATTACATCAGGATTATATTTTTCTGCATCTGGAGAATCCACAAAACAACATTCAACCAACATAGCTGGCATAGACGTTCTTTTTAATACAATTAGTGATTGTACTTTAACTCCTCTATTAGGTATATTTAAAGCTAATGAAATATTCTCACATATCTTTTCTGCATAAAGTTTCATTCGACTATCCATAGAATTAAGTAAAACTTCAACTCCACTTGCACCAGCTCCACCAGCATTTATATGAATCTCTGTAAATGTATCTGCTCCTATTTCATTAGCTTGTGATGCTCTTACATAGCAATCCTCATAATTATATGAATTTGATTTATCTATCCTTAACAATACAGATTCTTCTCCAGCACTTTTAATATAATCTGCTACTGCTGGTCCTATTTCTCTTGTACAATTTGATTCATCCAATAACCCTACTGCTCCACATCCAATATTACCACTTGCAGTATGACCTACTGATATTATATGTTTCATTTTTTCATTCCCTCTTTCTATTTTTATATAAATAAGGTGTCCATGACGAACACCTTTATCTAAATATTTTCATTTATATTTTTATCTAAATTATCTGCTAACATATCTCCATTATTTTCAACAACAACCTTAAAAGTTGATACAAATTTAACTAAGAATGATGGCATAGGAGTTCCGAGTCTAGTTAAGTTTTCTAAAATAGATATTATTTCATTGAATATAAGCCATATAGAAACAAGTAAACCAAAGAAAGTCCCCATATGTATGTCTATGTTCAACTGTCCAGCAACATTTATAATAGTCCAATCTACCACCATTGCTATGGCAACCTCCACCCCATAAAGCAACTTCTTAACTATACCCCACATTCCTGTTCTACTGTTTATTTCTCCTCTACTTTTAGCATCAAGAATTCCCGTAACATAATCTGTTATCATTACTAATGATAACAATCCTAAAACAGGTAGTAAAATTCCTAACTTTAAGCTTAAAAATGCTCCAATTGATGCAACTAATGTTTTTAAATATGTTGTTTTTTCCATTTATAATACCTTCTTTCTATTTATTTTTATATGCAAAAAGAGACTAGATTTCTCTAATCTCTTTCATTTAACAATTAAAATGTTGTTTATATTCATGTTTTAAATTATCAATACTATTTTGTGCATATATTTGAGTAGTACTTGGATCAGTGTGACCTAATAAATTTTGAATTGTTGCAAGATCTGCTCCATTTTGTAGTCCAATACATGCCATTGTGTGTCTTAATAAGTGTGGAAATACTTTTTTATGGAAGTCGGCTCTTTTTGCTATTCTTGTTACTATTGTTTCAATTCCACGCCTACCAAGTGGATTATATGGAAATTTTTCAGATACAAATAGAGCATCTTCATTATCTTTATTTCTATCATCTTCTAAGTATTTTTTCAAATATAGCTTTGTTTTATCACTGAAAAATACAAATCTCTCCTTATCCCCTTTCCCTATTACTCTTAATGAGTTTTCATTGAAATTCAAATCACTTATGTTGCAATTAACCACTTCCGAGACTCTGCATCCAGTTGCAAATAGAAATTCAATTAGTGCTCTTTCCCTATTTGTTTTACATGCAATTCTTAACTTCTCTAATTCTTCTATAGACAATGCTTTTCTAAGTCGTTTAGGTAATTTAGTAACTTCTAATTTTTTAGTTGGATTTCTTTCAATAAGTTCCTCTACCTCAAGCCAATTAAAAAATGCTTTAAGATAATAGATCATTGAATTCACTGAACTTGGTTTCTTACCTTCACTATTTAATACTAAAAACATTCTAATATCATTAACATTTACAGTCTGCATAGGCTTATTAATAAATCCTGCAAATTTTTGTAGAAGATATTTATAATTGCTCAATGTTGCTGGACTATATCCAGCTAATTTCTTTACATTCAGATATAACAATGCTTTTTCTTCAATATCACCCTTAACCAATGACTTTTCTAATGTCTGCACTTCATAATTATATAATGCATAATATAAACAATCTCTAATCTTCCTTTGCTGCTCCCAATCAAAGTTAAATTCTAATGTCAATTTTCCAAGAGCTTTCATAATGAATTCTTCATTGCAATTCATATAACCACTATCCTTTTTAAATAATTTAATAAAAATGAATAACTTAAATAAACGTGGTTATACTATTAAATGTAAACAGGGAAATCCCCTAATTTACGCATAAGTAAAACCAGGTTTTCTAATTATCTCACAATAATAGATTTCCCTGGTTTTATTTTTTTATGCAATTTTTATTTTAAAATATAGCCTGTACCTGTAAATTACTAGTGTCCAAAGCTTTTATTAACCTATTGTGAACTACTCTACTTTCTTACTAGATATAATTTCTTGTTTTTGTTCTTCTGTTATCCATGTTTTACTTACTGCAATTTCTAATTGTTGTTCACTCAATCTTTCTTGTTTAAATAAAAATGATAATCTTTCAAACATATTAATTTCCTCCTAATTGTGCTTGTATTAAGCTATCTATTTGTGATTGCATGTTTATGTTATCTAAAATAAGTTTATCTATTAAATTTTCTTCAGCCGTCACTTCTTGTTTTGGAAATAAAGTTTCTTTTTCTTGTTCAGTTAATCTCACTATTTCGTTGTTTTCATATTTATAATTATATCTACCTTTCGAATCTATAAGTGGAAAATCTAATGGTAAATAGTTATTCTGAGCATGTGTGTATTTATCTCCATAGCCTGAATCTATAGCTATATAACCAGATTTGTTTTTCAATTCCCAATCGCTATATATACCTATAACAATCGTGTTATCTACTTTTATATATACTTCATTAATTGCTTTCATTAATATACCCCCTAACGTATTTCAGAATCTAAATTAGCGAATATACTATATTTCTCGCCAGTTAAAAATTCACTTTTTGATGATACTATATAGAATATTGAGCTGTTAATGGTGCCTTGAAAACTTAATGAACCTGTTATTTCCACATGTCCACCTCCGAAATGATCTGCATTCGCTAAATTTAAACCGACGGTTGGTATTGCTCGCATAGGTATATAATAATTGGGATTCATACAAAATAGAGTTGTTGGGTCATGAGCTATCCATTGAAATCGAATAGACTGAAAATATCTCAAACATGGATTCAATACATCACTATATAGTTCTGGTTGAAACGGAGTTGCTTTTTCACCTAATTCTAACTTTATATTTCTGATATTCAATATACAATCGTTATTAACAACCTCACCAATAGTACTATGAGAGCCTATTTGTACAGATATTGTTTTAGTTGTATCTGGAACATCTACTGTTAATTTGAAACGCTTATAATCACTAGTTATATCTGAAGGTGCAATAACCAATTCTTGATGTGTCACTATTCCAGAATAATCAATTTTATCAACTCCGTTTGAAAATACTAGTTGTATATAAATATTGCCGGTATTAATATTATTAGCTTTAATATCAGCCGATAAAGTTATTTTTTTATTCGCTAATTTTTCACTAGTTGAAGTTTCTATAATTTGTTGTATATAATTACCAGTAGTATTAAAATCAGTCATTTTAATACTTCCATCAAAATCTTTTTCGATTTTACCTGAAGCACTAGAAGATGCCCAGCAAACATATAGCCATCTATCTGCACAAAAATCTTGTATGTTAACTAAACTAGTACCTCTTTGCCATATTAAAGGCCCTCCATTTATTATTAGATTTTTATTCGCAATTTCATTCATTTGCGCATCAAGTGATTCTATAGATTTAGTATTTTTAGATATGTTTTCTGTATTAGTTTGAACTTTAGCTGCAAGATCTGTAGCATCTCCAAGCTTATTTAATTCTTCAATGTTTTTTTCGGCTTGTACATTAGCATTATCTAAATCTATTTTTGTTGTATCAGCTATAGTTTTACTTGCATCAAGTTCAGTTTTAGAATTATTGGCATTAATAATACTCTGTTCTACTTCTTCTATTTTATTAGTTGCATTAGTTATAGCTTCATAAACTTCATTTTTCTTGTTATTTGCATTTGTAATTGCTGTTTCTAAATTACTTTCAGCAGTTTCACTATTAGAAATAGTCTTTTTCAGATTGTTATTTGCGACTATAGCATCTTCAATATTTTCAAAGAAATCACTTGCTTGATCCAGTTTATTTTCCAATTCCTCCAACAATGTATAAGTTGCTTTGCTAATACTTCTATCGACTTCCAAAACAGAAGGCACTACAATTAATACTAAATTAAAAGTTGCTTTCTTTTTACCTGTGCCTTTATCTATAAACTGTAGCTCTATTAATGTTTTCCCTGATGTTGTTGTCAATTGTTCATCAGTTTCTATCGTTATTACATTACCACTTATAGATATTCCTGTATGTTCTTGGACTAATGGTACCTTATCTGCTTTCATAGCTTTTAATCTGACATTGTAGTTTGTCAAATTGGTTTGTACACTATTATCAAATACACTTAAAATTAAATTTAAACTATCTAATTGCTTACAAGTAGTATATAGATTTAAATTCTGTTTCAAATCTATATTAGCTTTTAAATCAAATATAGCCATTTTGAACCTCCTTATTTAACCTTTACTGCTAGGAGCATATTCTTCTATTAATCTAATTATCATATCTTCTAGCGATTCATCTCCAACATAAACTTTTTTATAAAACCAAGCAGTATCGTGAACTCTTAATTTCCCAAAAATTCTGCATACATCTTCTACGTATAGATCATCGCGAATATATGTACCACTATAATCAGAATCGTCGATAATTTCAATTTTCGCTATGTTTCCATTACTTCCAGTTAACTTAATACCACTAGAATTTATATAGCAGCTTGCATTTCCATCATCAACTATAAATCCACCATCTGCATTACATTTACCTTTTGTATTTACATAAAAAACAGTATCTCCACTAGAATTTTTAAGTCTTATTTTATTATTATTTACAGTAAGTCCATTAGCATCTATAGTTACATTACTATTACTTGCACCTGTACAAGCAACAATAAAAGCACTTTTACTTAATTGCCATGTCATTCCACCATCTTCGCTCTCTACTACTGCACTTATTTTCCCATCCTGTATTTTAAGTTCTGAGTTAACTTTGCTTATATCATTTTTAACTTGCATTTTTATTTCATCTTTTGCAAACTTAATTTGCTTAGCAGTATCCTTAATAATATCTGTAATTTCTTTTCTGGTAAATCCTATTTCTACAGTATCTATTGTTTTATTCCCTTCACAATCAACTGTATAACTAATTTTATTCACTCTTGCCTGTAGGTCTAAATTTAATTTTTTATGCCTGACTGTAACTGTATCACCTAAATTTACAGTTTCAAGTACAGCATAGTTCTTATATTCTTCTGTTTTACTCAGCTCTATAAAATTAATTTCATAATTAAATGTAATTTGGTCAACCTTATCTTCTGTAAACATCTTGTTACAAGTTAATCTCATAAGAGAATATGCTTCAGCTAAAGTTATTTGATCTTCACCTTTTTCATTTTCTCCATCCCAAATATTAAAATTTAATTCTACCTCTTTAAAATATCGTTTCTCATATTTATTAACATTAGGACTTTCAATATAATACTCTGGAAGACGATAATCACCACACTTTGGTATTAAAACCGTAGCTAAATCAATATTATCTGTTTTTTCACTTATAGATGATAAATTCTTTCCATACTCAATAACAACACCATTATCATCACCTCTTCTATCAATTATATCTATAGAATTATTATTAACTATAAATTCTCCACCATATTCACTTAAAATGCTATTTTCATTGCCTATTAATGCATTTAACACACTCCCTTCTGGAATATTTACAATTACATTAGTATTTGTATTAGTATCTAAATTCCCAACTTTATAGTTATGAGGATCTAATGCTGCATTTAATACGGCTTGTATTGCTTGTTTTCTAGTCATTCCTGTAAGTGTCATGGCTTTTAGTCTATTTTCTTTTAAATCAGCCAGTAACTTTGCTTGCATCTGTACTGATATAGTGTCATTAGATGTATCTTTATCTATTATTCTAAACTGTTGATCTTGTCTGTTATCCATAGTTGGAATAGTTACTACTGAACCTATAATTAAATTACTAGAAATACCTTTATCTTCTAATGGATACTGTAATTCTGTGGTATAATCACTTTTTAATTCTTCTGTAACCTTACATTCTATAATTTCATTTAGAACCCATTCATTATGTGTAAAATCTATTTCATTATTTCTAAATAACTTAATCATTAATAGCACCTCCATCTTGGAGTAATTTCTATTTTACTTACAGCTCCAGTCCAACTTATCATATTTTCTCCAATATAAAAAACTGGATAATCTCCAGCCATGTCTTTACCTTTATTTATGTTCTCTTTATAACATTCTTTAATTTCACTATCTATAATTACATAGTTATTAATGTTTTTAACAGTAAAACTATTTTTATTTATATTAACATTTACATTTCCAGTGCCATAAATTTTAAACAAAGGCTTGGCTTTATAGCTTCCAAAATTATTAAAAACTATTCCACTAGATAAAACTTCTATTGGAGTTAATCCATTAGTCATATATTTCAGACCTGCACAAGTAAATGTAACACTAAAATGTCTCATTGTTCTGCTTGTAGTTGTTGTATTACCAATATTTATTTGCTTTACTTTATAACTTGCAAACTCATCTAAACTATAAGTAAGGTACTCACCTATACTGTTTAATAGCCAATTATCAATTATAGCTTTTTTCATTAAATAATCTTCTCTATCAGCAAAATATACAAAGTCAATTTTAAAATTAATATCTGAAAAGCCTTCAACTTTTGTAAGTGTTTCGCCACCATCTATTTCAATAGTTTTATATATAACATTACTAGAAGGAATTTCTGGAGTTTTTTCGATTATTAAATCTAAATCATTACTATTTTTATTGTTATAAAAAATATATGATTTCATTAAAATCCCTTCCTTCCACTATTAAATACCATGTTACTACTAACTGTTGGAGCAACTAACTTACCTACCTGCTTGCTATCCATCATAATTTTCATATTTGTAATTGCTTTTTGCAGACTATCCATTTTAGAAAGTATTGCATTTAAATTGCCACCTTCCAAACTAAAATCACTTTCACTACCCACAGATGAATAATTAACACCAATACTACCATTATTTATATCTGGTATTGCTGCTTCAGCTATTGCATTTGCTTGCTTAGATATACTGTTTACTGTATCTCCGATACCTAATCCAAATCCTTCACCTGTATAGACACCAAGTTGTCTCATTACCCTAGAAGGTGAATGTATATCCATTTTTTCTTTTACACCATCAATAAAGCTATCGCAAAGTCCGCCTATCCATCCTTTCATTCCATTCCATGCATCGCTTATTCCTTGTTTAATTCCAGCAACTATATTTTTTCCTATATCCATCATTTTGCTAGGTAGATCTGTGAAAGTATCAACTATGCCATTAAAAACATCTGTCATTCCAGTTTTAGCTTCTGTCAACATATTCCCACCCCAAGTTGTCATGTTTGTTACACAATTAGTTAACCATGTCCATATTTGTCCTGGGAGTTGTGTGAAATAAGTTACTATATTAGTTATCCAAGCACTTACATTAGTACTTATCCAACTTGCCACATTACTTCCCCATGTCCCTAAATTAGTAACAACATTTACAAGCCAAGTCCAAATATTTCCAGGCAACTCTGAAAACCATGTTGATATATTTTCAATCCATACTGGAACATTAGTTGTTAAATAATTTATTGTATCTGTTCCCCATTTTATAATAGATCCTAAAGCTTCGCCTAACCCATAGGCAATTTTATTAGGTAATTCTGCAAACCATGCATACATTGATTCTAACCAAGCTGGTACACTTTCAGTAAAAAATGTAACTATGTTATTCCATCCTGTTTGGAAAAAAGTAATTACACTTTGTATAAATCCATCTATAAAAGTTTTAAATCCATCACAATTGCTATATAGCAAAGCAAATGCTCCTACAAATGGATTTACTAAAAATAATAATAATTGCTGCCAGTTATTAGTTACAAAATCAATTACAGCCTGAAATGCTTGTGGAATTGTAACTGTAAAAAATGTAACTATTCCATTCCATACAGAATTAAAAGCAGTTCCTATTGCTTCCCATGCTCCTATAATTGCATTTCTAAATCCTTCATTAGTATTCCATAGATATATTATTGCTGCCACTAATCCAGCTATTGCTGCTATTATCAAACCAATTGGATTTGCTGCTTGAGCTGCATTTAATGCCCATTGTGCAACTGTTAATCCTTCTTCGGCTAACTTTGCATTTTGAAACGCTGTTACAAGTGCATTTATTACTCCTGCAACCTTTAATACTTGCATTGCAGTACCTATTGCAACAATTCCTGTAGCTATAGTATTAGAGTTTTCCATTATCCAACTTAATCCTTCTAATAATACAGGTAACACACTAGTTACTATTTCTACTATTGTTTTAATTAATTGCCCTAACCCCTGAGATAAACTTTCTATTCCACTTTGAATATCAGAACCTGAAAAAGCTCCTGCTAGGTTTTGAGACATCTCATTAATTGTTGGCATCAATTCTTGAGATATAGGCAATAATACACTTGTTTGTATTTGCCTTCCAAGTCCTGCTAATGCTTCAATTGGAGTATTATATTTCACTTGATTAATCTGATCCATTGAATCCTTTGTTTTATCAAATTCGCCTTGAATACTTCCTAATTGAGTAACAACTTGTGGCCCTAAATCTTCCCACTGTGTTCCGAATAAATTTACTCCAGCAATACTTTGTTGGACGGGATCATCCATATTTTTTAATCCTTCTATAACTTGATAAAAGGCTTCTTTGGCACTTTCCCCTCCAGCTCCAAATTTGGCTGCCATTTCATCAGCATTTAAACCAATAGCTTGAAATCCTTCTTGAGTTGTATTTGACCCATCAATTACTCTTATAGATAATTCTTTTACTGCATCACCAACTTTATCTAAGTTAAAAGCGCCATTTTGAGCACCGCTTGCAAATATATTGAACATATCCTCTGCATTTAAACCTAGTTTATCAAATTGAACACTATATTCATTTATACTATCAAATAATTCATCTGAATAATTCAATCCGTTTTGCTGACCTTGTGCTAATAAATTAAAAGCTTCTTCTGATGTAAGTCCAAATTGCTTCATAAGCGCTTGAACTGAACGCATACTTTCAGGTACTTCTACACCAAAAGTATCTCTAAATGCAATTGCATTTTGTGTTACTTCTTGTAGATCTTCTCCTGTACCTTGCATGTATTGCCTAACTTGCATAAAACTATCTGCAACATCTTCTACACTTTCACCAAAATTATTGTTATATACATTAGTTATTTGTTCATTGAATTTTTCCATTTCATCTGATGTTGCACCAGTTTGAGCTTGCAAAGTATTTAATGCCTTTTGCCAATCAGTTCCGAATGTAATTAGTGTTGTAAAATTATCTTTTGCAACACTCCATATATCTCCACCAATTCCAATTCCAATTCCACGCTTGATATATTCACCCATATTATTGAATATACCTTTTGTTTTCTCAGCTTCTTCATTTAGTTCCTCTAAAGGTTCTGATAAATTTTCATCTGGTGCTTTCATAGCATCTTTATAAGCTGTTTTAAATTTTCCTAATGAAGCTTCTGTAAACTCAATCTCTCTTTGAAAAGATCTATATTGTTGTTCTCCAATATCTCCATTTTTAAATTGTTGTTCAACTTGACTCTGAGCACTCTTTAAACCATCTAACTTTTTTGAAGTTACTTCTATCTGTTCTGATAAAAGTTTTTGTTTTTGTGCTAAAGCCTCAGTATTCCCCGGATCAAATTTTAAAAGCCTATCAACATCCTTTAATTCTTTTTGTATATCTATGCTTTGTTTTGTAATATCTCCTAATGCCTTTTTAAGGCCTGTGGTTTCTCCATCAAGTTCTATTGTTATACCTTTTATTCTATCTGCCATATGACCTCCTTTCTAAAGGCTAAAAACTATCAAAATCAGATTGAGTTGCCTTTCTATTTCTAGATTTTTTAGGATTATTTATATCAACATATTCCTGCATATAATCCAGGCACATTCCTATAGTCATAACTTCCATATCGTCTAATGTTAGCTTTGATTTTCTGCACAAAGAAAGGAACAGCTCAGTAGTCATTACTTCACTGTTCCTTGTATCTTCATTTTCTATTTTTTTTTACCCTTAATACTAGCCACAATTAGATCTTGTATTTGCGGAATTATTTCAAATAGTGGAAACTCTTCAAAAGTATCAAGCCACTCTAAAGGTTCTGGAATTTTCTTATCAGCGGTTTTAGCTAACACCCATATAATGTTGTAAAATGTATTGAAGTCTATTTTAGCTAAAGTTTCAGCTTGATTTTTTGTTTTCTTGATTTTTGTTAGTTCTTCCATTTTGAGTATTTCTGAAAAATAATCTCTTCCAAACTGTGCTTTATATCTTAATGGTGTTGCTGCTGTAGATTTAAAGCTTACTTGCTTACCATCAATTTCAATAGTCTTTTCCATACCTAACCTCCTTAAGCTACTACCTTTTCATAAACTTTTGTATACCAAGCATCATAAATTTTAGCTGGTGTAGTTGTCGTAGTTTTTGTTTTTACTGCATAATCTCCAGGTCTAGGACTTGAAACAAATGATAATTCTACTGTATTAGGGTCTGTTTTATCAGTTTTTGTAGCTGAACTAACTTTTGGTCTAGATGCTTTACAATAGTACATTACATGTCTTATGGCTTTTACATCTCCAGTAAATTCAAACATAAGCGCAAAATATGAACCTGTAGCAGTAGATTTTTCTGTTATTACCAAATCTTCAGAATCTTTTTCTTCTCCAAGTATTTCTGTAAGAAAATCTTCAGTAAGATTTGCCAATGTTAAGCTTCCATCATAACCTTGGTTATTATCAGCAGAATAATACAACATATCATCAGCATAGAATTCTGTCATATCACCTCTTGGATCTAATGATAACTCTGTATTTCCTGGCAATGCTTTTGGTGTTGCATATGTTATTTCTCCATCTTCACCAATTGTTATTTTTGCATAATGTGCATTTTTAAGACCAAATGTAACTTTATTTTCACTCATGTTATATCAACCTCACTTCATAAATTTTTTGAAATAATCGCTCTGAATCAATCCATGTTTCGGTTGTTTCATAAGCAATTTCATTTGTATATAAAATATCTTCTAATATTTTCTCTGCTTGCAAATCTTTTTTATTTGTATAGAGTTCAATTTGTAAATTATCAATCTTATGATAGATTTTATTATCTGCTTTAAAATTACTACTATAAGCACTCACATATGTTATATAAGGAGGATTAGGCAACGGATTATTAGGAGTGTCAGTAAAATGCGAATAAGCCACTGGATAACCAGTAGCCTTTAAGATTGTATATATATCACTTAATATCACCCCTTAATCACCTTCTTTATACCTTCTAGGAATTCATCATTTATTTGTTCCTCTACAGGTCTTATATGTGGTTTCCCTGCAACTCTTCCACCATTTCTTTTTGCATGTCCATATTCTAGCAAATGTGTACGCTGATAATTTGTCTTATTATAAATAACTTCTTTTCCATCAATATTTTTTTCTGTCCATCCTTTAGCATATTTACCTGTTTTACCTTTAGGACTTCTTTCTTTTAGTAATTGAACTGCTTTTTTGCCTTTATCTTTCTTTTCTTTTTCAAGTGCTTCAGTAACTTCATCTGTATATTCTGTTAATGCTTTTGCTATTTCATCTGCTAAATTTATTTTAGCCATTACCTGCCACCTTCTCACATGTTAACTCTAATTCTTCAAAGTTTTTCTTATATGTTTTTATAACTTTATATTTTTTCTTTGGTGTATCATCTTCACTAAATTTAATATAAGTTTCATTGTTGTATTCATAAGGATGTACAACAAGTATACATTCAGGCTTTAATCCATTAGCAGCAGCATTATAAAATTCTGTTCTACCTATAGACTTCATATCACAATATATATCCATTTCTTTTGGAGTCTCTACAGGATTTCCAATATCATCATAGGTTATATCGGTTGAAATTAATGTTAGTCCATAATCACCTATCATTATATAGTTCCTCCTTTAGCTTTCTGATGAATAACTAAATTGTGCAATCTAAATTGTAAGTGTCTTGGCATTGCTCCATCCTTATCCTTACTTTCATATCTCCATGTAGCACAATCTACAATAAAAATAAGATGATAAGGATTAGCATTATCTAATACTAGTCCTTGCTCATCTTCTAATTCCTTAACTAAACCATTTATAATTGCTTGTAAATAAGTATCTCTAACAGTTGTGCTTATACCTAACTTAGCTTTTACAAGTTCTAGAATCACTCTTGAATCCATATTAGTCCCCCATATTAGGTTGTTCTAATGATTGATTTAAAGCTTCTTGAGCATTTAAAGCTTCATCTTTTCCTTTTACTTTTTCACCATTAGATAATTCATAATATCCCCCACCTATATGATTAGGATATTCAATTACGTTATCAATCTCCTTAATGAGTTTATCATTTATAGAACTAATTGATGCAAATCTTTCTACTGATAAATCGAACACTTCGCCTTCAATTCTAATTTTCTTACTTACGCCATCAACAAAAGTTTTTAATACTTTAGCTTTCATTTTTAATCATCTCCTATGAATTTGTATTAGCACTATCTGCTGCAAATGTTACTGCTGTCGCACTTGGTACTGTAGCACCATCTTTCTGGCTTATATTTATAGCGATAAATCCCTCTCCAATTACTGGTCTACCATCATATCTAGCAGTACCTTTAAATACTGTATTATCTTCTATAAACTGTACTTCTGTTGATTGAGCTAATGTAGCACCTGCTCTTTCTACCAATAAATAAAGTGAACCATATCCGCCAATAATAACATCATCTGGAATAAAATCTAATTCAACAATATCACCACCAACAATAGGCATTGTATTGCTTTGTCCTGTTACTATTGCCCCAGCAGCATTAATAGTCAATGCTTTAGCAGTTAATGTTGCTTTAGTATTTGTACTCATACACCAGAACTTTCCACCATTAGAATAATTAGATTTAGCTTTTCCGCACTTAAGAATTAAATCTTTATAGAATAAAACATCTGTATTTGCTGCTGGATCTATTAACAACAAATTGCTTGTGTGTAAATCAGTCCAAGTTTTTTCACTTTCTCCCCAATAAGAAGGCTTAGTAGTTTCAGCAAGTCTTTTTACAATACCTATTGGCATCTTTGTTCCTGTACCATAAAGAATAGCCTTATCTATTGCAATACCGATTGCTTGGCTAATGTTGTACATAATTTCATTTACTAAATCAAGATCTGAATCTTCTAATAAAGCATTTGGAGCTGCAATAAATCCACCTACTTTATATCCATCAACTTCAACTTGATTGAAACTTATGTTTAATTCATTTAGTTTTCCATAAGTCTCCATCCAAATACCTTCTGGAATTGTTCCAGCAATATTTTGTCTTGCCTTACCTTTAATTGGTTTTAAATTAACTTTTGAAATTAATTTAGAATACTGATTTAAAGTATCTCTTAATATATCTAAGAATACTGTTGGTATTCCAAGTTCTCCACCAGTAACACTTCTCTTTTGTTCCATAAATTCTCTAGTTCTAGTTACAAATTCCTTTACTTCTTCTCTCTCAATTAAATTTTGAACTGCTGCTCTTTCCATTCCATTAAAGAACTTACCTCTAATTTTCATACTGTTTACAACTCCTTTACTTCTTTCATTTCCTGTAAGTGCTGGTGATGGATTATTTTCAGGTTCATTAGCATTTAACTTTTCTAATTCACCCTCAAGATCTGCAATTTCACCCTCAAGTTTTCCTTTCTTTTCATCTAATTCTGATTGCTCAGAATCAAGTTTGTTTACTTCTTCCTCTACTGCTTCTATTTCTTCATCTGTTTTAGCCTCTTCTAAAGCTTTTTCCAATTCTGCTGATCTTATTGTTAAACTTTCTTGTTGTGTTTGTAATTCTGTCAAACTAGATTTCCTTTGTTCAATTTTCTTACTTAACATTAATTGTCTAATTGCCATGTTTATTCAACCTCTCTTTCAATTTTGCTTTTCTTACTTGTAATTGTTTTTCCTTATGCTGTTCAACTTCCTTGCTTCTTGCTGCAACCCCTGTATCTTCATAAGCAGGGAAAGTACAAACACTAACTTCATGCAAATCCACTCCTGTAATTGTCCACTTAACTGTTCCATCATCACGCCAATCAGTTTCTTCAGATGTGACATTAAAACCAAAACTACATTGGTCTACATCACCACGTTTAACACGTTCATAAAGGTTAACTGCATCTGTATCATTAGGATTAATTTTAATGCTACCCCATAAGCCTCTAGAATCTTTCTTAAGTTCTAATGTACCAGCTTTATTTCTACCAAGTACAAGAGTTGTATCATGATTTATTAATGCTCTTATATCATTGCTTAAAGTATCATCAAGTGCCTGTGGCGCTATTTCTTCATATGCACCAGTCCATAATTCAGTTTGGCTATTAAAAACTACAAAGTAACCTTCAATAGTTATATTTTCACCTTCAGATCTTGTTTTAAGTTCTGTTTTTAAGCTTCTGGTTTGCTTCTTATTTCTATCCATTACCATCACCCCCTTGATTTAATTTCTTTTGATCTCCAATCATTCCAACTGGTATAAAATTCTCTAATATAACAAGCTGATCTAAACCAGGTAAAGGAGGTTTGTTTATCCAGTCTCTTACTTCGTTACCCGTCATCATTCCTCTTATATACAAATTAGAACCTACATCAGACAGCTCTTTCATGTCATATGCATAAAGCGATTGAGGATTAAGTTTAAAATATAAATCTGGATCATATAACAATCCTTTTGAAAGCACTTGCTGAATTATTTCAGCAATAGATTTAATTCTTGTATTAATAAAATTGTTATATTCATCCTTTGTATAACTTCCAACACCTACTATAAATGCAGGAACATCTAATATTGCAGCTACAGTTCTTTTATCAATCTGAACAGCATCATTAATTGCTAAATCTGTAAGGCTTAAAGGCTTTACAGTTTCAATTTTCATTAAATCGGCAGGTACTACCCAAGGTTTACCCCCGCTAGTTTCAGATATATATTTCTCAAGTATAGCGTCTCTTCCTTCTTTACTTGCCATTTCTTCATTGAAAGCATCAACTGAAATAATTACACTCGGCTTCCACTTATCAGACATAAATCCATTTTTAGTAGCAGTTGCCTGTTTAAGATTTTTTACTATATCTCTTAATACAACTTTATAGCCAGTACCTTTCCATGGATAATTAGGATCAGGATTTATTGCAAAATGTAATACTTCATCATAGTTATATGTTTTTCCATTGTAAAGTACATTGTATCCAGTTGGTGTCTCTATAAAACTTACTCTACTAGCCTTTAACGGAATCAATTCATCAATTAATCCATCAACTATTTTAGGATATATAATACAATTACCATTTCCCTCAAGGAGCATTGTATAAACTATGTTATACACCCATGATTTACGTGTCATAAGCCTATAAGGATTGATGTCTATCTTTCTAGATAATTCATTCTTGATTCTTATATCTCCATTGTCTGTATTCTGCATTAACTGGATTGTCATACTCGATACCAAATCTGCTATTTTGTGAACTGCCATTTTAACCTCAGGGTTATCACTTAAGCGTGTATATCCTTGAACACATAAAGTATCATATGCATCAGTACTAAGAAACCAACTTAAAGCATTTTGGGTTGTAGGCTCTGCTCTTGTCTTTCCTATATTTTTTCTTTTTCTGCTCTTTTTCATTTTCTCACCACCTTTCAAGGGTATAATAAAAGAACACTATCTCTAGCGTTCTTTAATCTTCAATAAATTCTGTTGATGCTACTTTTACTAATTCTTGAAAGTATTCTTCAACCAATTGATAGTATTTACTTATTATTTTTATTTCTTTATAGTACACTAAACAATCTTCATAAATAGTAGTACATTCTATTATTAGTTTTCCATTCACCTCATTTTTCAAAACTGTATTTTTGATATCTAAAATAGCTTTATATTCCCAGATATTTTTTTCTTCATTTTTCAGAATTTTTTTAAAGTTCAACTTAACATTTGGATCTCCTGTCCACATCAAATCAAATTCTCGTAAATCCTGAGATTTCAAAACTGATATATAAAATTCAATATATCTTTCATGTCTATTTTCAAAAGTTGAACTTATAAAAAAAATAGGTCTTGCTTTAAGTTTTTTTGCTTTTCTATTCTCCATATAAGTATAAAAGCTTATTACTAAAGATAATAATGAAACTCCAAATGCCCCTCCTGACCAGTCCATAAACTTCACCCCCTTGTATAATACAATTACACAAAAGTTAATATATTCCTTCTTGTACATAGTTCTATCTTTTCTTTTAATTCATACCCAATAAACCCAATTATCCTTTAAGCCACTTACTAGCTGACCCTACCTTTTCCATATCTTCTAATTTTCTTACACAAGCAAAAACAGCAGCATCAAATATATCTATTCTTTGAGTACCACCATCACCATCAACTTTTTCATACTGAATCATATCATCAGTCTTTTCTATTGCTCTTACATTTTGTACACAATATTCAAAACAATCAGCATGAAAATAATATAAATCACCATCTTTAGCCTTTTTCTCTATATGTCTAAAACCTTCAGACTTTTTATAAAAATATTGTGGCTGGTCAATTATATTAAAGCCAGCTTTCTTCATTCCAATAAAATATTCTCTAGCAAATTTTCTGTCATGACCTACTTGTTTTATTTTAAATCCTTTTTTCTTCATGTTTTTAAACCAGTTAACAACCTCACTTGTATTAGTTGTAGGATTATTTGACATATCTAGCCAACCATCATCTTCCCAACCAAATAACGGTATTCCATCTTCGTCAGCTTTCTTTGCTGCCATAACAATAGGAAACCAAGCATGAGGGATAATTATATCTACATCATGCATTTCACCATTATCATCCTTATATGCATTATAATAAGTTCCATACAAAGTGCTTGCAGTTAAATCATGTAGCTTTGACAAGTCAGCACCACCATACCATTGTATAGGAAACTTTAATACATCCTGCAATGTCCAATTATATTTTCTATCAGATGCTCTAAATTCATCAATATCAAAATATGCTTTTAAAGCAGCAGTATAAATATTAAGTGACTTGGCAAGAAAATCTTTTCTTTGTTGAGGATCATTCATTGCCTGTAGAGAATCATTAAGAATATCATCAGGTCGAATTGATACTCCATAAGCTGGGTTAGCCTTTTCATGTTCTATAGGATTTGTATAATCAACTTTCCCTTTTTTATCTTGATCTGCTTTAGCAATAAACACAAAATACTGTTCATCTTTAACAGTCCCATTAAGTATTTTTTTACAATATTCTAATTTCCTATAGCAGAATGAATTCATATTATCACCAGCAGTAGTAATACCTATCATTAATTTATTTGTATATGCCTTCATTGCCTCTTTAATGATGTTATATTGCTTAGGTGTTTTATAAGCATGTATTTCGTCTGCAATCCCAATATTACAATTAAGTGAATCTTGGCTATCTGGATTAGCTGCTAAAGCTTGAATATAAATACTACCATCACCTAAATCTCCACTTATAGAATGTTCCTGGTTATTATCAATTACTCTAAAATTTTCTTTTTCTCCCATTTGCTCTAAATTAAAATTTATAAAATTAAAACTTTCAAGTGATTGCTTAAGAGCAGCAGCAGTTATATATACTTTGCTTCCACTTTTTCTTTCTAGCAATCCTAATGCCCAAGCTAAAGCAGCTGCAAAAGAAGTCTTTATATTTTTACGAGGTATAAAAATAAATGCTTCTTTAAATCGTCTTATTTTTGTTCCCTTTTTATAGAAACCAAGTAGATTATATATTTGAAATTTATGAAATGGCTCTAATAAAAATGGTGAATATCTTAATGGTGTCCCATCCAATCTTTCACCTTGAGCATGTACAAATGTTTTTTCTATTATTCCAATAACAAATTCAGCATCTTTAGGATTAAAATCATAATCTTTATTCTCTAAATCATTTATAAATCTTTGACAACCTTGTATCTGTTCCTTATTAGCTAATTTTTTACCTGTTATAATATTTTTAGCATACTCCATTACTAAATCATAATTTTTAAATTTACTATTGTCCAAGTTCACTCAAAGCCTTTCCAAGTTTACTTACTTTTTTCCCTGGAGCTTCACTTTTTATTTTCTTTAATCCTGCTGGAGTAAGCCCAAGAATATTTTCATGATTAACTATATCTTTACGCAATGTTTCTATCGCTAAATATAAAGCTGTCTTTCTTATATTTGTAAACCCTGCTTTATTTGTATACTCTTCTGTTATTTTGCATCCACCTGCATAAAACTCACTTGTTAATTTATTATATTGTTGTCTCATTTCAGAATAAGCTCTAATAGTTGCATTAAATTCGGAACGATAAGTGCCAATATTTTGCATATCTTTAATTGTTTGTTTTTCAATTTTTCTCATTTCTTTTTCTTCTGGAGTTTTAACTGCCATTGACCCTTACCCCCCTTTTTTATTTTTTTCGCTCTATTGGAAAG
>SKEU01000402.1_pt1:0-30000 | contig 31074 bp, 34 predicted proteins | sample 4819571 | NCBI WGS metagenome assembly SKEU01 (sample SAMN11008801, study PRJNA524170) | human gut metagenome | biome: Human fecal sample; material: Feces; isolation source: fecal sample from pouch patient p8, p16 | host: Homo sapiens | place: Israel: Tel-Aviv | collected 2015-06-23
CAAGAAATCACTCGATATTCGAGAATGGACTTGCCCTATTTGTCATACTCATCATGACCGAGATATCAACGCTAGTATCAATATACTGACCGAAGGTCTAAGAATACAAACATTAGCTTAGGTACAATCAAAAACCGTAGGAACTACGGGGATAGCTTGGTAAATAAGAGAAACCGCTGTTAGTGAAGAAATAAGCTATCAAGTATGCTCTATTCCCAAGAAGCTCTCTCTTTAAGCGTTAAGAACCGTTAGGTTTAGCTAAGTGGTGAGTAGTTCACGAATACAAAAGGAAGAAAAATAGAAAGGTGTGTGGTCACATGATTTTATCTTTTGAAGATGTTTCTTTAATCCGAAATCAACTGACTTTACTCCAAGATATCAATTGGCAAATCAAAAAAGGAGAACATTGGGGGATTTTAGGGCTAAATGGTGCCGGAAAATCACTACTCTTACAATTAATTACTGGAAATCTTTGGCCGACAACTGGTAAATTAACCGTGCTTGGTCAAACATTCGGTCATACCTCTATTCCTGAATTAAACAAGAGAATTGGGTGGATTGCCAATCACATGCAAACACGCATCCCTCAATATGAAAATGCTGAAAAAATTGTCTTGTCTGGAAAGTTTGCAAGCTTTGGCATTTATCAAGAATATAAGAAAAGCGAATTGGAACAGGCAAAAGAAATTTTAGTTCAATTGCATGCCCAACATTTAATCGGCAAACCATTTCAAGTACTTTCTCAAGGTGAAAAGCAAATTGTTTTAATCGCCCGTGCCTTAATCAGTAAACCTGAACTTTTGATTTTAGACGAACCGTGCAATGGCTTGGATTTATTTGCGAAAGAACAATTTTTAGGTTTTATCAATCAATTAATGGAAACACCAGAGGCACCTACTTTGCTTTTTGTTACCCATCATATTGATGAATTACCTGCTAGTTTAAATCAATTATTGATGCTCAAACAAGGTCGAATTTTTGCCCAAGGTCCACTTGATTTATTGATGCAACCTGATAACTTACAAAACTTTTATGAGCAAGCAATTCAAATTATTCCCATTCAGGAAAATCGTGTAGCTATTTATCCAAAATTTGATTAATCAAAAAAGCATCCGTATCGCGCTATCCACAACGTGATACGGATGCTTTTTACATATTCTTTATTATGGATGTGGATTGACCCGCCTCACATCCTTTTTTCTATACGGCGTAAATCGACTAGCCACTTTGCGTATAAGCCAGCTCGTCTAGGAAAGTCTTTTCTTTTCGGACTTTCCCGACGTTCTGGACAAACTTATCTGCTAGTGGCTGATCGAGCCGATTTACGACCTTCTACTAGCCTGTTATTGTGTTTCTTTGGTTTTGCATGTGTGGCAAGGGATGAGTCCTAAGCTGATTTTTAGGGCGTGATCGACTTGCTGCATTTGTTCGACATCTAAGGAACCAATTTTTTCTTTCAGGCGACATTTATCTATGGTGCGAATTTGCTCTGTTAAGACAACTGAATCACGGTCTAGGTTATCCGCATGAGAAGTGATTTCTACATGTGTCGGTAATTTGCATTTCGAAGTTTTCGCGGTAATAGCTGCCACAATTACCGTTGGACTATGAAAATTACCCGTATCATTTTGCAAAATCACGACTGGGCGCACCCCACCTTGTTCAGAGCCCGTAACAGGGGATAAATCCGCAAAAAATAAGTCTCCTCTGCGAATCATGGTCTACCTCTTTTCTTCTATATAGACTCTTGGAATACGCGGAGATAAAAGACACGCCACTTCATAATGAATCGTATCCACGTAATCTGCCATATCTTGTAAAGTTCGTTCTTGTTGGCCATCGCGTCCGACAATCGTTACTTTACTGCCAAGCGCGACTTGTTCTGGTAAACGAATCATCATCTGATCCATACATACTCTTCCAACAATTTCGCATAATTGGCCATTTACTAGTACCTGATAACCCTGGTATTTTCGAATAAAGCCATCCGCATAACCAATTGGCACTGTTCCAATCCATTCGTCTTGCTGAGCCACATAAGTTTTCCCGTAGCCAATTCCTGTTCCTTTTTCAACAAACTTGACTTGGGTTAATGCTGAAGTCAAAGATAAAGCTGGACATAAAGTGATTGGTGATTCAAGCGCTTTACCTGACGGATTTAACCCATACATCGAAATCCCTAAGCGTACGATATTTCCTAAAGTCTCGTGCCAAAGTGTCGTGGCGCTATTTTCCACATGGACATATTTAGGCTGTTGAGATAATGAACCAAGTAAGGCTTTAAACATTGAAATCTGCTGTTTAAAATAACTATCATCCTCTTGGTCAGCTGTTGAAAAATGAGTGAAAATTCCTTCAAAAAGTAAATCTGAATGAGCGGATATTTTTGCTTCTGCTTGATGTAATTCTTCTTTGGTGCGAATACCGATCCGACTCATCCCACTATCGATTGCCAAGTGTAATAATAATGGTTTCGATAATGATAAAGTTTGTACCTTAGCAATTAATCCATCTAAATAATCCAAATCCACTACTGGAATACTGATTTCATATTCACTTGCTAATTTCAGTCCTTCATAATCAATCGGACCTAAAACAATAATCGGTTCTAAAAATCCATTTGTACGTAATTCTAGGGCTTCATCTAAGGTAGCCACACAAAAGCCTACAGCACCAGCCTCGATTGCCGCCTTTGCAACTGGCAGCACGCCATGTCCATAGGCATCAGCTTTCACCACGGCAAAAATCGACTGACCCAAAGCTAGTTTTTGCTTATGTAATTCAATATTTTCTTTAATCGCAGACAAATCGACGGTAATTCTCGTCGGGCGATAATAAGAAGCCTGCATTGTTATTCCTTCTTTCTTGATTGTAAGAGAATTTGCGCAAAGGCTGTATCACGGGTATGGGTAATACTCACTAATACTTCTCCATCAAAAGGCGATTTTGTCACAATAGGCGCACCTTTATCATCGCGTAAAATTTCGATATCTTGGAAACCAACTGCCCCAATACCAGTGTGCCAAGCTTTAGAGAAGGCTTCTTTACATGCAAAACGACCACCTAAAAATTCCACTTGGCGTTTCAATGATAAACCTTCAAAAATCGCTAATTCATTGGGAGTCAATACACGTTGGATGAAACTTGATTTCTTTTCAATTATTTCTTGGATACGATCTAACTCCACCGCATCGATGCCAATCCCTTGAATCATATTTCTCTCACTTTCTTCAAAACTACACCCATTCTACCAAAATTTTCTTAAAAAAACAAAAAACATTCTGAAAATTTAAGAGTAATTTATGAACTAAATCCCTATAACTCCCACTACTTCTCAATAAAGCCTCAAAATATTACCTAAAAATGAGAAAAACCAACCCAGCTAACCTTTTATACCAGGTAAACTGAATTGGTAAAATGTCTTATGGATTAATGGTTGCTGCGAATGACAAAGCCACGTTTCTTTTCACCTTTATTGTTTTTGCGGTTGTCGCGGCGTTTGTCTTTACCATAGTCTTTTTTATTGCGACCATATTTGCCATCGCGGTTGTAGTCACGACGATTACGTGAATTGCCACCACGACGATTATTTTTATTAAAGCCTTTTTTGCTAGGCGGTAATGGACGTTCTGGAGTAATCTTAACCGGAACCATATCTGCTGGGTCTTTCGCAATTGTTTTGACTAATAATGCTGCTAAATCTTGAGCAGAATATTCTTCTAACAATTCTTCAGCCGCTTGCATGTAACGTTCCAAGCCATTTTCATCCATTTTCGCTTCAATTTCTTCCATTGCTTGGCCTAATTGACCTTTGAACGCTTCTTTTTCGGTTGGTGGACGTAATGGTGTCATGCGTTTTTTGGTTAAGTTTTCGATGACGTGTAAGTAACTCATTTCGTTTGGTGTGACAAAAGTGACGGACACACCCATCTTACCGGCACGACCTGTACGACCAATACGGTGAACATAGCTTTCAGGATCTTGTGGAATATCATAGTTATAAACGTGGGTCACACCAGAAATATCCAATCCACGAGCAGCCACATCTGTTGCGACTAGGATATCTAAATCACCATTTTTAAAGCTACGTAAGACACTCATTCGTTTTTGTTGGGATAAGTCCCCGTGAATGCCCTCTGCTTTATAGCCGCGTGCTTCTAAACCTTTCGCTAATTCATCCACACGGCGTTTCGTACGACCAAATACAATCGTTAATTCAGGGATTTGCACATCTAATAAACGGGTCATGATATCAAATTTTTCATATTCTTTTGCACGTACAAAGAATTGCTCGATTAAATCAGCAGTCATTTCTTTGGTTTTAATCCGTACATGTTCTGGATTTTGCATGAATTGCACACCGATATTTTTGATTTCTGGTGGCATCGTTGCTGAGAATAATAGCGTTTGACGTTGTTCAGGTACTTTAGAGATAATTGCTTCGATATCTTCTAAAAATCCCATGTTTAACATTTCATCTGCTTCATCCAATACCAGAGTTTGCACAGTTGAAAGTTTTAATGTGTGACGGTTGATATGATCAAGCATTCGACCAGGTGTCCCAACAACGATATGGGGACGATTCTTTAACTGACGGATTTGGCGGTTAATATCCGCACCACCATAGACAGCTTGCACACGAATCTTCTTATCACGACCTAAGCGATATAATTCCTCTTGGGTTTGAATAGCCAATTCACGAGTGGGAGCAATCACTAATCCTTGTAGTTGCGCATTGTTTGGATCAATCTTTTCCAACATCGGCAAACCAAAGGCAGCTGTTTTCCCGGTACCTGTTTGGGCCTGTCCAATGACATCGCGGCCTTCTAAAGCTAAAGGAATAGTCGCTTCTTGAATTGGGGTTGCCTCTTCAAATCCGCTACGTTCGATTGAAGATAATAATTCTTCTGATAAATTAAGTTCTGTAAATTTCAAATAAATCCTCCTAAATTGAGTAAACACTCGCTTAAATAGACGTTCATTTAGCATCTCGCTAGTCTATTTAAATTTTAGGCGATAAAACGATTGACAAATACTGCCAAATCATGGGTCTATACGTAAAGAAAAGGGCTAGGATAAAGATCTTAGCCCAATTATCTATCTATTAGAAAGCTTTACTTCCTATAATAAATTCTTTGCCAATTGTTTCATTGCACTTTTCCACCAAGTAGCATACCACACTTCGAAACTTTCAGCAAGTTTTCAAGATTTTTCATCTAATTTCTTAGTAGATTCTCATTTCAATTCTGATTAATCCTTCACAGTAGCCAAAACTTCGCGTAATTGTGCGACTGATTTAGCAAATTGAATTTTTTCTTTTGGATCTAGGCGAAGTTCGATAATTTCACGTACACCTTCTTGATTCACCACTGCTGGCACCCCAGTAAAGATGTCTTCTTCGCCAAATTCACCATTTAAATAAGCAGAAACCGGTAAAATCGCATTTTCATTATTCAAAATAGCCTTTACAATCCGCGCAGTACTCATACCGATACCATAATAAGTCGCTTTTTTACGGTCAATGATTTCATAAGCGGCATTTTTTACTTTATCCGCAATGCCTTCTAAATCATCGACATTCAAATGTTTATTATTGACAATATATTCTAAAATTGGTTTGGCACCCACTGTGGTATGCGACCAAACAGCCACTTCACTATCACCGTGTTCACCAATGATATAGCCATGCACACTTCTTGGATCAAGATGTAAACGCAAAGCCAATTCTTTTCTAAAACGAGTCGTATCTAGTGTCGTACCAGTACCGATGACACGATTTTTAGGAAGTCCTGAAGTTTGCCAAGCGATATAAGTCAATACATCTACTGGATTAGAGGCAATGACTAGTGAACCGTCAAAACCGCTCGCCATAATTTCCGTAACGATGGATTTCATGATTTTGGCGTTAATATCGACTAATTCTAAACGTGTTTGCCCTGGTTTTTGATTCGCACCGGCCGTAATTACAACAATATCTGCCTCCTTACAATCACTATAATCCCCAGACCAAACATTGACATTTTGGCTCCCCCATGCAACGCCATCTAAAAGGTCAAGTGCTTCTCCTTGAGCTTTTTCCTTATTTACATCAATCAGTACTAATTCATTGGTAATGCCTTGATTAATCATAGAATAAGCAATACTTGTACCGACAAAACCTGTACCTACTACGACGACACGACGACTTGTTTTTTTCATGATTCATTCCTTCTTTTCTATATATTATTTCTCTCAATTTTTCTTACAGGTCTATTTTATCACAAAGTTTCATTTATATAATTATATTTGCTTATAACAGCTATTCGAAAAAATAATGAAAGCTTATTCATGAAATGTCCAATCAAATTCTTCATGATAAACACAAAATGGTAACCCAGCTACCTCTTTTCGATTATTTTGCACATTGAAACCATGAAAATACGCCGTAACCATTATAGCTAGAGTGTTTCTTGATTATTCAGTTAAAAGAGCGACTAATTCAGATAACTGCATCCCATTACTTCCTTTCAGAATGACACTATCTGTTGGTTGAATCTCTTTTTGCACTTGTTCTAAAAAGGCTTGTCGTTGCGCTGGAATAAAGTAAGCATGCGGTACGTTTAACTCAGTTAGACGATTGGCTAGTGCTTGCATTTGTTCCCCATAAAGATAGACAAAATCGTAAAATCCAACAATTGCTTCAGCCATACTTGCATGCATCGCTGAACTATCTGGTCCTAATTCCAACATATCTGCTAAAACAGCTATTCGACGTCCCGGCAAAGTGAGTCGACCAAAACTTTCAAGTACAAGACGCATGGCAGTTGGATTCGCATTATAAACATCACTTAATAATTTAGCCCCATTTTTGGCCTGTAACCATTGTGTACGATTTTTGGTCAATTCTACTTGAGCTAAACCATTTTTGATTTGTTCCATAGAAAGCCCGAAATAGCGACCAATCCCATATGCAATCAAAGCATTTTTGACGTTATATCCTCCTAATACAGGAATGATGAAACTTGCGTCATTTATCTCAAACTCCGTGCTTTCACTCGTTTCATTTACAATTTCAGCTTGCAAATCCCCTTGTCCTAAGCCAAATGTTTGCACTTCTTGACTGATTGGTGCAATCAAGTCTGTCAGTAAAGGCTCATCTGCTGGCACAAAAAGGGCGCCATCTTGCGCTAGACCGTCCACAATTTCCATTTTCGCTTTAGCAATGTTTTTCCGTGAACCTAAATTTTCTAAATGTGCTTCTCCAATTAAAGTGATAGCCGCCACATCTGGTTGCCCTAATTGACTTAGAAAATGAATTTCACCTGCATGATCCATTCCCATCTCCAAGATTAACACTTCTGTATCATCTGGCATATGAAGCATCGTATAGGGTACACCTAAATCATTATTGTAGTTGCCTTGGGTTTTATAGGTACGATATTTTTGCGCTAATACACTAGCCGTCATATCTTTGGTGGTCGTTTTACCATTGGAACCAGTAATCGCCACCGTTTTAGGCGCAATTTTTTGTTTATAGTACTGAGCAACAATTTGAAAAGCTTGGGTCACATCTTCTACAGGTAACACCACCAAATCACTTGGTACATTGGCTTTCTCTTTTTGCCATAATGTAGCAATCGCACCATTTTCTTTAGCTGCCTTAACAAAGTCATGACCGTCACGTGTTCCAGGAAGCGGTACAAATAAACCGTTCTTTTCGATTTTACGGCTATCAAACTCCACGCTAGAAATTTCTCGCTCATCTACTATGCCAGAAATTCCTAAGACTTGTGCTATTTCTTTAATTGTTAATTTCATTTTCTATTCTCCAATCTATCTTATCGTACCAAACAAACGCTGAACAAATAACCAATCAAGCCATGTTCGGTAGCTATCTCGGATTTTTCATGAAAAACACCTCTGCATGTTGGCTGCAAAGGTGTTTAGGATATTGGTTTTACAATTTATCGCCATCGGGAGCTTCAGTAATCAAGGTTTGGCGTTGGTTAAAGCGATTCAAACCTAGCTGAATTAACTCTTCAATTAAATCGCCATAAGGTAAGCCCATTTTTTCCCAAAGGCTAGGATACATACTAAATTGTGTAAATCCGGGCATTGTGTTTAATTCATTTAAAAATAATTCATTCTTATTCGTTAAAAAGAAATCACAACGACTTAATCCTGAGCCACCAAGCATAGTATAAGCTTTTTTCGCATATTCCTGTGCTTTTTGTTGGACTTCATCTGGCACTTCTGCTGGAATTTGCATCACAATTTTGTTATCGATATATTTAGAATGATAATCGTAAAAAGCGACATCTTTAACAATCTCACCTGCCATAGTGGTACGAACATCTTCATTCCCTAAAACAGCGACTTCAATTTCACGCGCTTCAATACCTTGTTCAATAATTACCCGGGTATCATACAAGAACGCTTCATTTAATGCCGCTTCTAATTCTTCACGGTTTTCAGCTTTAGAAATTCCGACACTTGAGCCTAAATTAGCCGGTTTAACAAACATTGGATATAACAAAGAACCTTCGCATTGCTCGAAAATTAACTGCGGATTTTGCTTCCACTGCATCGCTAGAACGGGAACATAAGGTACTTGTGGAATGCCACCTGATTGTAAGACATATTTTGTCATGATTTTATCCATACTACAAGCACTTGCTAAAACACCAGTACCGACATAAGGCATTTTTAATGTCTCTAAAAAACCTTGAATTGTTCCATCTTCCCCATTGGGACCGTGTAATAGTGGGAAAACAATCGTGCCTTCTTCTTTAATTGCACCTGGATTAATTATTTGACCTGTTTTACCCTCTCCTTCCCAAGTTAAGTGCAACACTTCTTGGCTTTCAGGTTTTTGGGCTAATAATGGGCCTTTAACCCACTGACCATTTTTGGTAATATACACTAATTGAACTTGATAATAATCATAGTAAATTGCGTTTAAGACGGAAAATGCTGATAAAATCGAAACCTCATGTTCAGCACTTTGTCCACCATATAGTAATGTGATCTTCACAAAAATTTCCTCCTATTAATCTGGTGTCTTGCTAAAAACGCCTTGTCTTTGGTATTTTATCACAATTTTAAGTCCTTAACAAACAAAAATAAATAAACATCTTCAAAACCGCTTATTCGAATGTGATCATGTCCTATGTAGATAGCAGTACAAAATGTCCCAAAATGATGTTCAAGTGCGCCAAGGTATAAACATTTTCCCTAATAATGAATCACCAATCTAAGGCAAAAACAAGCAAATAAAAAAGCTTAGTCAGAAAATACCAACTAAGCGAGAAAAAATTTCAAAAACGATTACATCCGTTCACCGTATACAATAAAATAAACGCATAAGGTTAGTGAAGTTAAAGACGGTTAGCAATTCTCATTTCTGGGGGTGGTGCTTATGAGTGTAATAACTCTACAACGCATTCTAAAGAAAGGAAATTGCGCAGTGTCTGTTTATGAAGCACTAAGTTTAATGATTGCTTTTGCGACGTTAATCGTGCTAGTGAACAATAAAGACAATAAAAAATAGCCTTCCTAAAACTTTGGCGAGTTAACGGCTATTTCAATATAGTTATATCGCTATCCGTCTTCAAACGGTGCTAACCTTTTTCTATTTACAATATATCATGTTTAGAGAAGAGGTGCAAGCGATGCAAACAGAAAATAAACACTGTCACACCTTCAGTAAAAATTCTTACCACGCTATCATCAAAAATCTTCTTACTACATTCCGTTCATTCAAAAAATCTAGCTCAATTTAAACTTGACATTAAAAATTCGCGAAAAATAGCTTGAAATTTCGCACGATCAGCTGATGTAAATGGTTTTGGCCCTTTCGTTTTTTGTTTGGCCTTGCGCATTTTAGCGGATAAATAGCGTTGGTCGAGTAAGAATTGGATGGTTTCTGGCAAATAACGCTTCCCCGAATGATGAAAGACTGCCTGTGCGCGACCTAAAGCTAAAGAAGCCAATCCATAATCTTGCGTAATCACTACATCAGACTTGGTTAATTGATTCATAATCGCATAGTCTGCACTATCTGCTCCTTTATCTACATAGACAAAATGCACAAATGCAGGATAATCTTTGCTAGAAAAATGATCGAAACTAGTCACAATCACGACTGGCAAATAAAATTCATTAGCTAGTTCAATCACTTCTTCCTTTACAGGACACCCATCTCCATCAATGACGATACGCATGCTTTCACACCTTCCATCTAATTCTCTCAGCGGTAGGTAAACACACGAATTTTCTCGTATTTCAGCAAGTTGATTGATAACCTTTTGCTTGTAGCTGACCAACCCTTCTCACATCCTTTATGTAATCTGTGTTCAGCGACTAGCCACTTCGGCGTATAAGCCACCCCATCTGGGAAAGTCTTTACTTCTTGGACTTTCCCGATGTGTTGGACAAACCTTATCCGCTCGTGGCTGAACAAGTCGATTTACGACCTTTATGTAAAAAGTCTACCCAATCATCTCGGGTAGACCATCCAGTACTATTCAATTTATAGTAGAGATTTCCTTTTCCACAATGAAATCTCCAACACCTGCAATCCGGCAGTATATGTGTTGCTGGCTGCGTTTGCGAAATAAATTATCGCATTCGGCTCATCGCATGGCTCTACTTTACCACAAGTCACAGGTAATAGCTAGAAAAAAAGAAAAATTGAAGTCGTTTTCTTTGAGATTAAGCTGTTTTTTTCTTGTTTTTAGCTAGCTTTTTATAGAGATTTTCATTATAATTAGAAACAGTGTAAAAAGCGTGAAAGAGGTAAATAAAATGTCAAAGAAAAAGCCGATAATTATTGGAGTAAGTGGTGGTTCAGGTAGCGGAAAAACAAGTGTTAGTCGCGCAATTTTCAATAACTTTCCCAATCACTCAATCATGATGTTGGAACATGATTCTTATTACAAAGATCAAAGTCATTTATCTTTTGAAGAGCGATTGAAAACTAACTATGACCATCCTTTTGCATTTGATACGGACCTTTTAATCGAACATTTGGAAAAACTTTTAAATTACGAAACGATTGAAAAACCAGTATACGATTATGTTGCCCATACAAGAAGTACTGAGACAGTTATTCAAGAACCTAAAGAAGTCATCATTCTTGAAGGAATTTTGATTTTAGAAGATAAACGTCTGCGTGATTTAATGGACATTAAAATTTATGTCGACACAGATGATGATATCCGCATTATTCGCCGGATCAAACGCGATATGATAGAACGTGGTCGTACACTAGATTCTATTATCGACCAATACCTAAGCGTCGTAAAACCCATGTATCATCAATTTATCGAACCAACCAAACGCTATGCTGATGTAATTGTGCCTGAAGGTGGCGAAAATCGCGTAGCTATTGATTTAATTAATACCAAGGTTGCAACCTATTTCCAAAAGGCTTGATTCATTCAGGCTTTTTTCTTTTTATAAAAAACCAGCCCAAAGTACGGACTGGCTAACCATTATAATATTTGATAAATCTCATCTAATATTTGAATCGTATGTGTTGGTTGGATATTCGCCTTTTGCTGATTGGCATTTAACCAAATCGTATCAATCCGGCATTTTTCCCACCTTGAATATCTGAAGAAAGAGAATCGCCAATAATCACTGTTTTTTCCAAATCCACAGGTGCAATCTTATGAAACACATGTTGAAAAAACTCAATGCGTGGTTTTTGATATCCAATGGTTTCCGAGACAAAGATTTCTTTAAAATACGGCAATAATTTAGCTGCCTCTAACCGTTGATATTGCGTTTTAGCTACACCATTTGTCACAACATACAAATCCGCCTTCTTAGCCAAGTCAGAAACAATGGCTAAACTATTACCTAAGCGCTGAGAACCTTGATTTAAATATTGGCGGTACTCTTTTTCGACAGCCACACTATCAACTTTTTTGCCTAACTGTTCAAAAAATAGGCCAAAACGCGTATTTAACACCTCTTCACGTGTGCGTTTATTTTCCTCATAGTCTTTCCATAATTGCTGGTTTAAAATTTGATAGCTACTTAATAATTCATCAGTTAATTCATAACCTTGATTGCCAAACAACTTAGATAATCCCTGTAACTCCGCTGCTTTAAAATCAAGAATCGTATCATCCACATCAAACAATAACGTATTATATCTCATTATCTAAAGTACTCCTTTAATCGACTTAATTCATCTAGGGTTAACTTGCGATAGGCCCCACTTGGTAAATCTGTTGGTAATACTAATGGTCCAAAAGAAATGCGCTTTAATCTTTCCACCTTTTTCCCTACAGCAAGAAACATTTTCTTTACCTGGTGAAACTTACCTTCGTGGATTTCAAGCAACACATGATGGGGGCTATCCGGTAAAATCGTTAATTTTGCTGGCTTACACAAGGTCCCATCTAAAAACCGAATTCCTTGTTCAAATCTTGCAATATCTTCCATCTCGACTGGTTCTTTTAAGTAAGCTTCATAGACTTTACTTACCTTTTTGCTAGGTTGCAATAAATCATAAGCTAACTGCCCATTAGAAGTAAGTAACAACAGACCTTCTGTATTGCGATCAAGCCGGCCAATAAAACATAAATCCTCGCGCCAATCCTCTTTTTGTAAACAGTCAAATACCGTATCATGGGCCCTATCTTTATTAGCTGTCACAACGCCAGCTGGTTTATTGAGCAGATAATATACTTCTGATGTTTGCAATATTTTACCTTCTACTTCAATGATGTGCAATTGACTATCCACATTGCGCGCTTCATTGTATTCGACTTGTCCATCTACTTTGACTACCCCTCTTAAAAAAGTGCGTTTCATCATCTTTCGTGAGAGTTGTAATTGTTCCATAATCAAGGTTCCTAATCTCATCACTACTTGCTACTCAAAACAAGGTCAAATCCATCCACAATTCGAACTTCTATATGCTTTTCTTGGCATTTATTGATTCATTTTATTCTAAACTCAAAAAAACTTTGACTGACAATTGCTTTAGATAGATGTTGAGTTTACATCATTCCACTAACATTTAAATTTTCAATCGCTCTATAGCTTGGTTTTTACTTGAAGAGTAAAGTATTGACTTGGTTAATATAATCAGTTCTTATGTTTGGTATCTTAGATGAATTTTTGGGATTTTTAACACTTGTTTTTGGATATTTTGACGAGTAGCTTCTCCTTTCGAATTTTGTTTTCTTAATTTCAAGCTTTCATATTCTCTTGTATACGCCATTATTTGTCTTTATTTTAACTAACTATTCATTTACTTTTATTTTTTCAGTATAACAAATGTAAACTAAAAAGCAACGACCACACTACTAAATAGTTGCCAGTATAAAATGATAGATAGTCACGCATATCAAAGAATTACAATAGGTTAATCGATAGGAATATATTAGCCTCCATCATTAAAAAATTGTAGGCAAAAAAATAGATGAACCCTGGAGTTAATCCAAGGAATCATCTATTCATTTTAAATCAAAAGGTATTTTCCAAGACATCAATAGCTAAAAATTGTCATCTCTTTAATTTACTAATTCAGCTTTCATTTCAGCTAATTCTTGATGGATAGCCACCACTTCGCCAGCTAAATCCTTGAAAGTAATCGCATTCATTAAGTGGTCTTGTGAATGGACTGTTAATAAATGCACTTCTACTGGATGACCAGCTGCTTCTTGAGCTAGCATTTCTGTTTGTGAATTATGTGCTTCTAATAAGGCTTCATCGGCTTCTTTGAGTTTTGCTTGTGCTTCATCAAATTTGCCTTCTTTTGCTGCATAAATCGCTTCAAATGCTAAACTTTTGGCATTCCCACCATTGATAATTAGCCCCATGGTTGCCATTAATTGTTCTTGGTCGCGTTGTTCTTTTGTTTTTTCCTCTGCCATTTTATCCCTCTTTACCTAATTATTTACCCATTAACTCATAGGCTTGAGTAACGACTGCAGCACCGTCCATCATACCGTATGCACGCATATCGATTACTGCTAAAGGAATATCTGCGCCATTGTTACGGCCAGCTAATTTTTTCTTGAAGTCGTTTTGCATATAACGAACTTGTGGGCCTAATAATACCACGTCAATTTTCTTTGAATCTAATTCATGATCCGCTTCACTTGCTGAAACGGCAAAAATTTCTGCGTCTTTCCCTTGTTTTTCGGCAGCTTCTCTCATTTTTGTCACTAATAAACTGGTAGACATTCCTGCTGCACAACATAACATAATGGTTTCTTTTGCCATAATAATTCCTCACTTTGACTACTAACGATTAACCGAACGTGCCATTCTTGATACAGTATGACGCATCCCACGCAAGACCTTACTTAATTCATAAATATTCTCGACAGGCGCCACACCACCATAACCAGCATCACCAATATGTTGTATATCGACACCAGCTATTTTATTTTGTAAAGCAATTGATTGGATAGTTGTCACTGCCGAACTTTCCTGACTAGTCCCAATAGTAGACATGACTAGTGCACCATTTCGATGCGATAAGTTCACAATTTCTTTTAATTCTGGCAAATCAAAACCAGGAACAGTCCCAACAGCTGGCACTAAAATGACATCTGCACCTGCTTCGATAAACTTAGCGACACTCTCTAAATCAACTACTGCTTCATCTGCTCCTGCTCCATGCATCTTACCGGCAATAATCAAACCAGAAAAATGCACCTTGGCCATCTGGATAGCTTTGATAATTGCTTGATTTGAAACACCAGTACCCGGGTTTCCTGTTAAACAAACAAAATCAAAGCCTAATTGTGCAATTTGCTTAAATGTTTCCTCGTCAGCTTGTCTTCCTTTAACTATCGTCAGTCGTTCTTCCAACATATCCATTTGTAGATCAACTGGTTCTAAATTGACGCCGATAGGACACCCTACCAGTTGGTGCAAGCGATGAACGACATTTTCTTTACTAGACGCTAAACCAAAAATTTCTGGTTCAAAGACATCAAGGCCATTTAACAAGATTAAATCGGCACCAAAAGCTTTTGCAATTTCGGCATTTGTAATATCACCAATAAACGACTCTCGTGGTGCAACATTTTCTGATAATACAACACGTCCTTCGCTAGCTTTAATACTTTGCTTTAACTCAGTTGCTGACATATTGAATATCTCAGATGTATTGGCACTAATCAATCGTTTAACCATAGTATTTCCCACTTTCTTACAATTGTTCTTCTTTTTGGAAGTTCTTTTCAATCATTGAAATGAATGGTAAATAGATTAAAATATCTATAATCACACAAATCAACTGCAAAATAGAAGCTTTAATATCTCCAGTTGCTAAAACCCCACTAATAATAGGTGGCACAGTCCATCCAGGAGAAGTATAAGTTAATGAAACTAAACCTGAAGCCATAGCAAAATAAGAAATCAATAAATTAATCATAGGTGCCAAGATAAATGGCACAAGTAATAAAATGTTTAACACAATTGGAATACCAAACATGGCTGGCTCATTAATATTAAACAAGCCTGGTGTTAAAGTAATCGGTGTTAAGGCTTTTGCTTGTTGACTTGCTTTTTTCTTACGAGCTAAATAGGCTAAAGCGATAACCAACCCAATAGTTGCTCCACCACCACCTAAATAGACGAAATTATCCATAAATACGGTAGTAAAGATGTGTTGTAATTGTTCACCAGATTGATGAGCAACACGATTGGCATCTAGGTTAGCCAACCACAACGGTTCCATAATCTTATTTACTAAATTTCCTCCATGAATACCCACAAACCAGAACAAACTATTTAAACCAACTAAAAGCATTACTCCGAAAGTGTTATTACCTAGTAGCCCTAAAGGTTTCCCTAGTACCACCGCAGCAATTTCATGCATATTAGGTAAATGAAGGGCATCTAATAAACCAAAGACAATTAACCAAAAAGATATAATGACAAACCCTGGAATGATTGCGCTGAAACTTTTAGAAACAGCTGGTGGTACAGTATCAGGCATTTTAATTTGAACATTATGATTAATAAACCATTGATAAACATAGCCATTAATTAATCCTAAAATAAGAGCAACAAATAATCCTTTAGATGCCATAAAAGCTGTAGGCATCCCCGCACCGGCTTCACCAGTTACAAATGGCGTTACTGTAATAAATGCAGATAAAGAAACAATTCCACCTGGTACACCGTCTACACCATATTGTTTGACTAAACTGTATGCAATACCAAAGCTAGCAACTAAACCAATTAAACCAAAACTGCTATCTACACCTTTCCAAAGGTAATTAGCTACCCCAATATCACCCATGAATTTTTCCCAGCCAGGAATTGGGAAACTAGCTAAAATCATAAATACCGAGCCGATAATAATCAATGGCATCGCAAAAGTAATCCCATCACGAATAGCAACTAAAAAGCGATTTGCACCTAGTTTAGCAGCAATTGGCATCATTTTTTCCTGCAAAAAAACATTTACCTTTTCCATCAAAATATCCTCCTATTAATTATAAAATGATAATAATTATTTCTGTAACAAAAAAGATATCGCGATAATTAATTATTTTTTATTACCAATTGCATCATATCATATGTCATTCACTCTTGCAAGCGATTTCTCGATATAAATTACCGATATTATCTATTATGTTCCACAATAATATAAATAGAATTATCTCTTGTACCGTATTGAATCTTCCAAATATTAGGATTATAATAATTATAAAATATAATCAAAAGAGGGCGTAAGATGACTTTATCTAAAAAGCAGGCTCAAAATCGAGCACAAATCCTAGATACTATTTATTCTCATAATCGTATTTCTCGCATTGATATCGCTAAACTAACAGCTATCACTCCTGCCACAACTAGCGCTATCACCAATGAGCTACTTCAAGAAGGGTTTATTCAAGAAGTTGGAGAAGAACAATCCAATAAAGTCGGACGAAAAAAAATCCATTTACAAATTAAAGAAGGGGCTGCTTATTTTTTAGGAAGTGAATTATCAGAAAAATATTTTTCATTTGTAATAGCCGATAACTTAGGACTTATCAAAGAACATACTATTTATAAACTTTCTACTGAACAAATTGCCTCTCAAGGGTTCGAAATATTTAAAGGAAAACTAATCGAATTGTTGAATCGCTATAAGGATTATCAAATAAAAGCCATAGCCATCGCACTACCAGGACATTACGATCAAAATAAAGATATCGTAACAAACAATTCTTTGTGGCAATGTTTTAATCTATCAGAAATCAAAAAATTAGTGAGTCTACCAGTCTATTTTGCCAATAATGTAGAAGGGATGGCTTTAAAAAAACGACTTTTTGATGTGGAAAAGAAAAATGATAATTATCTTTATTTCCATATTGGTAGAGGAATTAAATGCTCATATATGTATGAAAGTCAAGTGTTTAGCAAACAAAATATGCTTATCGGTGAGGTAGGACATGTGGTCGTTGATAAAGATGGTAGCCTCTGTGAATGTGGAAAAAAGGGCTGCCTACAAACTTTTATCAGTGAAAATTGGCTGATTAAGCGTGCACAAATCCTTTACAACAATGACCAGGAAAGCTATTTAAAACGATTGCTTTCTACCAATCAAGACATCCAAGTTCAAACACTATTAACTGCTTTTGAACTTGGTGATAAGAGCATTCAAATTTTACTTGAACAAGCAATCCAAGCATTAAGTCAAGTTATACTTAACTTAAACTTAATCATTGATTTCCAATCGCTTTACATTCATAGCGAACTATTCAATCATCCTGCAATGCAGCAAATATTACTTTCAAAATTAGCTATTGAACCAAATTTATTATTGAATCTTCCAAAATCACCAACTGTTATTTTCGAACCATATACGCCACTTGATGGCGCAGTTGGAGCTGTAGCAACTGCTGTTCAAAAATGCTATTTATTATAAATCAAGTTTTAATGATAAAATTTCAGCTACTTCATACATTCCTTCTGCATATATGAAGTATCATAGTTTAATATCTTCGTTAATAAAAAAACTACTAGCCTAAAATACTAGTAGTTTTTTTTATGCCAATCATTCAGATTATAATGCATCAAATGCCACTGCATCGACGTCTTTTAAGCTAAATAGCCATGCCTTCATCTCATCTTCTGCATTTAAATCGTCTAATTGATCATTTACTGATGAGATTACCCCATTTAACGGACTTGAAAATTCGCAAACGGCTTTTTCAGCTTCTACCTCAACGACCGGCATGCCCGCTTGAACTTTGGCTTCGACTTTTGGGAATGAAGCATAGGTTACCTTCCCTAAATCATCCTGCGCCTTTTTAGTCAAGCCCACACAATATTCTTTTCCGTTAAATAAAATCCACAAATCATCTTTATGTTTGAGACATTGTTGTTCCATTATACATCCAACCTTTCATATGTATCTTCTTTATATCCAATCGTAACAAATTGATTATCCTTTAGCAAGATTGGTCGCTTGATTAACATTCCATCAGTTGCAAGTAACGCACAAGCTTCCTCCATGCTCAAGGCATCTATTTTGTCTTTTAAGTGTAACTCTTTATATTTCATCCCACTCGTGTTAAAAAAACGTCGAATCGGTAACTTACTTTGAAGCATCCAGTCCTTTAGTTGATCAGCTGTTGGTGGATTCAGTTTGATATCAATATATTCAGGGAATATCCCTTTATTTTCTAAGTGCTTCACTGCCTTTTTGCAAGTACTACACTTAGGATAACCATAAAAAGTATACATAATCATTCCTCCAAATGTGAATATGGGTTCGTTGTTTGGTATCGCATGGATAAAATTAAGCCGATACCGATAAGATTGCTGAGTAGCGCCGAGCCTCCTTGACTGATAAAAGGAAGCGGAATACCTGTGAGCGGTAATAGTCCGATGCTTGCTCCTATATTTTCAAAAACATGGAATAGAATCATCATAATAATTCCAGTGGCGATATAAGTATAAAACTCATTATTTGTATCAAAACAGACACGAATCATTTGATAAATCAGTACAAAATATAAAACAATGACTAATGTGCTACCAATAAAACCAAAATTCTCACCAATCACTGAAAAAATCATGTCCGATTCACGAACCGCCACATAAACATCGCTCACATTAAAACCTTTACCAAACATGCCCCCTGAAGAAATCGCTGCAATAGATGAAGCTACTTGCCGCGAAGATCCTTGCAAGTCATGAAACGGATCAAGCCACGAATCAATGCGGGCAAATTGATACGGTTTAAATCCAATGTGATATAAAATTTGGCGCCCAGTCTCAGATAGCACTAAGAAAATCAAGATACTACCTAAAATAAACATAAAAACAAAAACGGGTACAATAATCTTCCATGAAATCCCTGACATTAAAAATACGCCACTAAAAATCGCGAGGAATACTAACATGGTCCCAAAATCTTTTTGTAATAGTATTAAAATCAAAACAGGTAAAGTGACGGCTAGCATTTTTGCAATTAATTGACCATCTGTTCGCAAGGTTCGCGTTCTATGTTGGCCATTATGCTTGGTCACGACTAATGCCAACATCAAAATATAGGCAATTTTCATTAATTCCGCCGGTTGCAAAGTAAAACTACCGATAGAAAACCAGTTTTTCGAACCTGTCACCTCAGCAATGGAACGGTCATAAAACTGAAGTAAAAGTGCCATAACCAAAAGTCCCCCACCATATATTAACGGTGTTAACTTCCATAGTAACTTTACTTTGATATGCATGATAATAGCAATTGCCCCGATACCTAAGATATACCACAAAGTTTGAAGGCCAACTCCGCGGACAACATTTGGTTTGGCAGGGTCTTGTGACAAAGCAACATATAGTGACGTTAAGCCAATAATACATAAGATAAAGACCGGCAAAATAACAGCATAATCAATACGACTAGTTTGCTCAGACGCCCTTTTTCGAGTATTTTCCATTCACACGCTCTTTTCTAAATATATTTCTATTTTACTATTATAGTAATCTTCCTTTAGAATTGCAAAGTACAAATGATGAACTTTCAGAAAAATTTAACGTAAATTAGTATGGGAGTGGGAGTATTGGTTGGAGTGGACATTTAGAACACTTTTTGAAACTGATAAGCCAAAAAAAAAGCTCAGATTTCATTGCCAACAACACTAATTGACAAAGAACCAAAAATACTAGCAAAGCGATTCTCATCTGAAAACTTTGCTAGTATTTTTTTATACCATATATTCTTTAAACATTGCTTCGATTTTTTGCGCTTCTGCTTCCGAACGTGAAATGATGACTACTGTATCAAATCCTGCCAAAGAAGCGACTTTTTCTGGGATATCCATATCATCCACTAAAGCACTAACCATTTGTGCACTATCCGGTTGCGTATGGATAATTGTCATAAACTGAACTCGATCCACTTTAGTAACCATCTCTTCAACCAACTGATGAAGATGCAAATTGTCTTCTTGTGTTTTCATCTCATCAACGGTGAAGAGTTTCAACTGCTTTTCACCATTTTCAGTTGTCGCTTTGATGACTTTTAAATCATTCAAGTCTCTGGAAATGGTTGCTTGCGTGGCAGTTATCCCTCGTAGCTTTAACTGTTGCAACAATTCCTCTTGGGTATGAATCATCTCTTGTTCTAAAATCTCAACAATCAATTGATGCCGCTGTTCTTTTTTCATGTCTACTTCCTCATTACATTTGATTTGGTGCATGCAATCCTAACAAACGTAAATCTTCCTTCAATAAAACACTTACCGCATAAACAAGTGCTAATCTAGCCTGTTTTTGTTCATCTTCGGCTAATACCTTACTGTGTGCATAATATTTATTGAAAGCTTGCGATAACTTAATCGCATGTTTTGCAATCACAGATGGTTCATAAGTATTCGCCGCTTGTAAGACTACTTCTGGATAGCTTTGGATTAATTTGATGACTTCCCATGATTCTTCATCGTTCAAACTCAAATCACCCGCATTTTCAACATCAAAAGCGGCCTTAGCTAATAAACTTTGGCAACGAGCATGCGTGTATTGTACATATGGACCCGTTTCTCCTTCAAAACGTACCACTTCATCTAGCGCAAAGTCAAAGTTATTCAAACGGTCATTTTTCAAATCATGGAAAACTACAGCACCTACCCCTACTTGACGAGCGACTTCCTCTTTATTTTCTAATGTAGGGTTCTTTTCAATAATTTGGGCTTTGGCTAATTCAATTGCTTCATTCAACACTTCAGCAAGTAAAATAATTTTGCCTTTACGAGTAGACAATTTCTTACCATCTTTTGTAATCAAACCAAATGGCACATGATGCATATCTTCTGCCCAATCAAAGCCCATTTCTTTCAATACTGCTTTTAATTGCTTGAAGTGATTGCTTTGTTCATTTCCCACCACATAAAGTGATTGACCGAAATCATAAGTACGTTTGCGATATAAAGCCGCTGCCAAGTCACGCGTAATATATAAAGTCGCCCCATCAGATTTACGGATTAAAGCTGGATTTAAATCATAAGCAGATAAATCAACAATTTCTGCCCCTTTATCTTCTTTTAATAGATGTTTTTCTTCTAACATGGTCACGATTTCGTCCATCTTATCATTATAGAAAGCTTCCCCATTGAAAGAATCGAATTTCACTTCCAACAAATCATAAATATCGGTAAATTCTTTTAAGGATTCATCGCGGAACCATTGCCATAATGATAAAGCTTCTTCATCGCCATCTTCTAGCTTTTTAAACCAGGCACGTGCTTCATCTTCTAGTTCTGGTTGAGTTTCAGCTTTTTCATGAAACTCCACATATAAACGTAATAATTCCGCAATAGGATCTTTCTCCACGGCTTCTTGACTGCCCCAAAGCTTGTAAGCCACAATTAATTTACCAAATTGCGTACCCCAGTCTCCTAAGTGGTTAATGCGCACAGGTTGATAGCCAATTTTTTCTAATAAGAAACCAATTGAATTTCCAATCACTGTTGAACGTAAATGACCCATTGACATTGGTTTAGCAATATTTGGTGAAGACATATCTATAGGTACTTGTTTGTTTTGACCGATATTTTGTGAACCGAAATTCGCTTTTTGCGTTAAAACTTCTTGTAAGACCTGACTAGATACTTGTGCTTTATCCATAAAGAAGTTTAGATAAGCACCCACTACTTCGACTTTTTCATAGCCCGTTGTATCTAATTGAGCCACTAAGTCTGTAGCGATTTGTTGCGGTGCTTTACGGAAAATTTTCGCTAATGAAAAGACCGGAAACGCTACATCTCCATGTTCGGCATATTTAGGTTTTTCTAATAAATTTTCGATTTGTTCATACGTTAAATGTTCACTCAATGCTTGATGCAAAGTTTTTGCGACAATTGCTTGGTTGTTCATCTCTTTTCCTCCTAATGTTTATCTGATATTTTTAGCATTTTGTAATAAAAAAGCCCTAGTGTCACGATTATACTAAACCATTAACACTAGAGACGAATTTCATTCCGCGGTACCACTCTACTTGTCCCATCTATTAGGACCTACTTTTGCTATAACGGTAGCTGCCGTATCTTTGTATCAAAGCGCGTTTCAATCTGTCTTACTTATCTGGCTTCCACCTTCCCAGACTCGCTAAAAGCAGGGTTAGATTTACTTTCTCTTTAAAGATATCCATATCGATTCGATTATAGCAAACCTCTGTCTAAATTTCCACACCAAAAATGAAAATTCATGAAAATATCTGATGTGGTTTAGAAATGACTGGTACACTTACTTCAAAAATAAACTCACTATAAATGCAATAATTGCTAGTCCACCTTGTTTTAACAAAATCGATTTATCACTTGAATAAGCCCCATAAGCTGCTACTAAAATAATGTAAACTAATAAAAAGCGCACCAATAATAGACCGTTTTGCACAAAAAATAAGCCACAAAGCAATCCTAAAGCAATCAATCCATTATAGATTCCTTGGTTTTTAAATAGGGTTTGCACATTTTTATTTTGCAATTCTTGTACCGTCATCTTAAACGTTTGTGCTGTTTTGTCTGAAGTTGTTGAAAAAGTTTCCAAATACATAATATACAAAAATTCCAATACCACTAATACCACTAATACTTTAAACAAGATAAGCATTTTTAACATCCTTTCACACATTTTATTACCAAATTATCATAGCGAAACACGTATTCATTCGCAATTTTTCTGCCTACATTTTTGATACAATCATCAAGAAGGCATAGCTAGACATTATGACATCCGAGACTTTACAAGATACTTTCCGACCTTATGAAAAAAAGACACCCTAAAACTTTAGAGTGCCTTTCGTATGATTAAATAAAATTATTTAGCTAAGGCTTTTTTTGCTTCTTCCGCTAGTGCAGTAAATGCAGCAGCGTCAGTTACAGCAAGGTCAGCTAACATTTTGCGGTTGATTTCGATACCAGCCACTTTTAAGCCATGCATTAATTTAGAATAGCTTAATCCATTCATACGAGCTGCAGCATTGATACGTGCAATCCATAATTTACGGAAATCGCGTTTTTTCTGACGACGATCGCGATATGCGTAGTTGTATGAATTCATTACTTGTTCTTTAGCTGTTTTGAATAATGTATGTTTTGAACCGTAATATCCTTTAGCTAATTTTAGCATTCTTTTACGGCGTTTACGAGTGACTGTTCCACCTTTAACACGTGCCATGTTTAATTCCTCCTAATATATATCCTTGAAATTTATTTACGAGTTGATTAACGCATTTGTGATAATTGTTGACGAATACGTTTGTAATCGCTTTTATGCACCATGCTAGCCTTACGTAATTGACGGCGCTGTTTTTTAGTTTTACCGTGGAAACGGTGGCTTGTGAATGCACGGAATCTCTTTAATCCGCCTTTACCAGTGCGTTTTACACGTTTTGCTAATCCGCGGTGTGTTTTTTGTTTAGGCATAACTAATTTCCTCCTCAAAAATCTTTCCAATCTGACTATCTACATTTTGTAGACCAAAGATGAATTATTTTTCGTTTTTAGGTGCAAGCACTAAGAACATGCTACGACCATCCATTTTCGCTTGTTGTTCCACACTAGCAATATCTTTTGTTTCTTCAGCCAAGCGATCCAAAACCTTCTGACCAATTTCTTTGTGAGTAATGGCACGGCCTTTAAAACGAATTGACGCTTTAACCTTGTCCCCTTTTTCTAGGAACTTACGTGCATTACGCAATTTTGTATTGAAGTCATTTAAATCAATCGTTGGACTTAAACGAACCTCTTTCACATTGATCACTTTTTGTTTCTTACGGGCTTCGCGTTCTTTCTTTTGTTGTTCAAAACGGAATTTTCCGTAATCCATAATGCGAGCAACAGGTGGTTTTGCATTTGGTGCCACTAGTACTACGTCAAGATTGGCTTGTTCAGCAATCTTCAGTGCTTCTGCTTTACTCTTAACCCCTAATTGTTCTCCGTCTTGATCAATTAAACGTAACTCACGTGCACGAATGCCGTCGTTTACCATCATATCCTTTGCTATGGTCATTCACCTCCAGGTTTATTTGCCAGAATGAAAGTAGACACAAAAAAAACGAGTCCATACTGAACCCGCGCTAAAAGTAAAAAGTCCTTCTAAAAAACTTTTCAACCTATCAGCCCGGCAAGAATATCACCAAGGCGAGAAGCGCGTGCCTCTACTTTCTTTTCTTAACTATTGAATCATATCGCATTTTGAAAATGAAGTCAAGGATTTTCAGCAAAAAACTCAAAAAATTTTATCTAACCTTGCTTCTTTGCTTACTGTTCTTCCATTTCATTAATCAAGTAGGCATTTCTCGTTGTGTGACGTAAAAATGCCTACTGTTAGACTAAATACTATTATTATTGACCAAACTCTGTCTCATATTATCAACAATCGCATCATAAGTAATTTCAAATTTTGGATTTTGATAAATTTCTTCAATCTGTTTGGCAACCTTTGCTACATCATCCATATTGTTAAAATCATAATCCAGTGCATTAATGCGTAACTTTTCAGAATAATGATAATTCTCAAACCATTCTCGATAGCGTAAATGAGCTTCTTGATAATATTCATATAAAAATGGATGAGTCATAATATATTCTTTGACTTTTGGTACTTGATAAATGCGATCGATCATATCATGAAACGGTAAATCAAGGAAAAGTAAAATTTGTGAAGCCTCATTTGAACGATCGAGTGGAATTTCACTTAATCGTTTATTGATCCGTGCAAAATAATCTTCTGCTTCTTCCTGGTCTAAAAATCCTAAATCAGCGCTAATTTTCATCCGCAAAACATCTTCATATACAGAACGATCAAATACGGTATATGGCTCGGTTATCGCCTCACCTATTTGTTTCATCCGTTCCATTAAGAAGTCTTCATCGTAGCTGCAAGAAATAGTCCACTTTGCTTTGTCATAAAGTGGGTTATCCGTTTGACGCGACTCTACAATATGCGCTTTACTATGAAAATACTTGGCTAAATTTTTGGCTAAGGTTGTCTTTCCCGATGAATGCACTCCTGATACAATAATCATTTAATCCCCTCGTTTCTGATTTCTTTATTGACTATCCCTTTGTCCCACTCTTTTATCTTTTGCAATCATTAAGAATTTAATAAAGTATGACTTTTACACAAAAAATTTAGCAAATTGGTTTAAACTTTGCAACTTTTTTCTTATAATATGCAAGGAACCTTTTTTTGTAAATAGAAGTTTTGTCAGATTGCGAGGATTCAATGAAAAAAATAGGAAATGGTCATGCCACAGGAAAAATTATCTTAATTGGTGAACACTCAGTTGTTTACGGAAAAAAAGCCATCGCCTTCCCGTTTGCTGGCGTTGGTATTCATACCTTGGTTCAAGCAAATCCCACTGTACATATCCAATCAAAATATTTTAATGGAACGCTAGATGAGATGAAGCAAGTCACAAGTATGCATAATCTCGTCTCATTAATAGAAGTGCTAAAAAAAGATTTAGAACTGCCTAATTTTTGTTTGAACATCAAGAGCACCATCCCAGCAGAACGTGGCATGGGATCTTCAGCAGCGGTGGTCGTCAGTATCATTCGTGCAATTTTCGATTGGCAAGCTTTACCACTAGATGAAAAAAAATTGCTAAAATATGTCGATTATTCTGAACAAATTGCTCACGATAATCCAAGTGGAATTGATGCAGCGGCTACAAGTGGGACTCAGCCTATTCTTTTTGAAAAAGGACACCCCTTTGAAGCTTTCCCACTAAATGTCGATGCTTATTTGCTAGTAGCTGACACTGGCATTAAGGGGCAAACTCGTCAAGCGGTGAAAGACGTTGCAACTTTAGTCAACCAAAAAGGCCAAAGTGTTCAAGCAATCATTGACCAACTTGGTGATTTAACCTTGGAAGCAAAGACAGCTATCATTCAGAATCAAGCAAAAAGATTAGGACAAATTATGACTGCTAGCCACCATCTGTTACAAAAATTAACAGTCAGCAATCAAACCCTTGACGAAGCAGTTGAAATAGCTTTAGATAACCATGCGCTCGGTGCTAAATTAACTGGAGGCGGTCGTGGGGGATGTTTGATTGTTCTGGCTAAAGATTTACAAAGCGCGAAACAAATACAAGAGAAATTAATCAGCTATGGCATGAAACGTACCTGGCTACAAGGATTAGGAGTTTATCAAAATGTATAAAGGAAAAGCAAGAGCTCACACGAATATTGCCCTCATCAAATATTGGGGAAAAGCAGATGAAACAATCATTCTTCCTAAAAATAATAGTCTCTCACTTACTTTAGATGCTTTTTACACAGAGACGTCCGTTTGCTTTGACAAATCTTTAACAGCAGATCGTTTTACCCTTGATGGCGTATTACAAGATGAAAAAGCTACTCAAAAAGTCAGCAAATTTTTAGATTTATTTAGACAAAAAGCCAACTGTACCTCTTTTGCCAAAGTCGAAAGCATCAATCATGTGCCTACTGCTGCGGGACTGGCTTCTTCAGCAAGTGGCTTATGCGCTTTAGCCGGCGCCTGCAATCAAGCATTAGGTCTTGGCTTATCGCAAAAAGAGCTATCAAAAATAGCACGCAAAGGCTCAGGTTCGGCGTGTCGCAGTGTTTACGGCGGCTTTGTGGAATGGGAAAAAGGCTATGACGATGATAGTTCCTATGCCGCACCTATTGACTCAGCCGGATTTGAAGATGAATTAGCTATGATTTTTATCGTAGTGAATCAAAAACAAAAGAAAGTTTCTAGTCGTGATGGGATGAAATCAACCGTTGAAACTTCAGGCTTTTATCCTGTATGGTTACAAGAAGCTCCTAAAGATTTACAAGCTATCAAACAAGCTATTTACGCAAAAGATTTTACCAAGCTTGGCCAAATCACTGAAGCCAATGCCTTAAAGATGCATGCATGTACACTAGCTGCAGTGCCACCATTTACCTATTGGAATGCTGAAAGTATGCTAGCCATGGATGCTGTACGGGATCTTAGAGAATCTGGACTTGAGTGCTATTTTACAATGGATGCAGGTCCTAATGTGAAAGTCCTTTGCCAAAAGAAAGATGAAGCGGCTATTTTTGCTGAATTAAGCAAACAATTCCGTAACGAACAATTAATTATTGCCCACGCCGGAGTAGGGATTGAATATTTAGAAATGGGAGTGTCGAAATGATAGAAGTATCCGCGCCAGGGAAGCTATATATTGCTGGAGAGTATGCCGTTGTGGAAGTCGGTCATCCTGCCATTATCGTTGCTGTAGACCAATTTATTACCGTAACCATCAATCAAGCAGTCGGAACCAAAGGAAGTATCCAATCAGAACAATATAGTGACTTGCCGATTCGCTGGTTTAGAAGAAAAGGTGAACTAGTCCTTGATCATCGCGAAAATCCCTTCCACTATATTTTAGCTGCCATTCGCTTAACAGAAAAATATGCGAAAGAAAAAGGTCATCACCTAAGTTTTTATGATATGAAAGTAACCAGTGAGTTGGATAATTCAAACGGTCGCAAATACGGCTTAGGTTCAAGTGGCGCAGTGACTGTTGCTACTGTGAAAGCTTTAAATGAATATTACCAACTTGGCTTAGATTTAATGACCCAATTCAAATTAGCTGCCTTAGCTCATTTAGATGTTCAAGGAAATGGTTCCTGTGGGGATATTGCCGCAAGTTGCTTTGGTGGTTGGATTGCTTTTTCTACCTTTGACCATCCATGGGTGATTGAAAACTTTGGTCGCTTATCGATAGCTCAATTAGTCGAACAAGATTGGCCTGGGCTGAGCATTCGTCCACTTAAAGCGCCAAAAGCATTACGCCTATTAATCGGTTGGACAGGAAGCCCTGCGTCTACCTCAGATTTAGTAGACCAAGTACATCAGTCAAAAAAGGCAAAAGAACAAGCCTATCAACAATTCTTAGTCGCAAGTAAAGCCTGTGTTGAGCAAATGATTTTGGGCTTTGAAACACAAAATGTTACTTTGATTAAAGAAATGATTTCAAAAAACCGCCAATTATTAAATGAACTATCTGCAATGACCGGTGTATTAATTGAAACACCTGCCCTAAAGTTACTTTGTGATTTAGCTGAAAACTATGGAGGCGCTAGTAAATCCTCTGGTGCCGGTGGTGGTGATTGCGGGATTGTCATTGTGGACCAAAAGACAGGAATTTTACCTTTGATGAGCGCATGGGAAAAAGCTGAAATCACTCCATTGCCACTACATGTATATACCAAGGAGGAAAAAAATGAATCGTAAAGACGAACACGTTTCACTTGCTAAAGCCTTTCACGATGAACGTAAAAATGATTTTGATGCCATACGAATTATCCACCATTCTTTTCCTGAATGTCGTGTGGCGGACGTCTCCATTCGTTCTGAACTCATGGGTAAAAAACTTGCTACCCCATTTTTTATCAATGCAATGACTGGTGGTAGCGAAAAAACCAAAGAAATCAATCAAAAATTAGCCATTATTGCACGTGAAACAGATTTAATGCTTGCCACTGGTTCGGTCACAGCAGCCTTGAAAGATCCTTCATTAATAGATTCTTTTAGTATCGTACGTAAAGAAAATCCCAACGGCCTGATTTTAGCCAATATTGGGGCTGGAAATAATGTAGAAGATGCCAAAAGAGCCGTAGATATGCTCGAAGCGGATGGGCTACAAATCCACGTCAACGCGCCGCAAGAACTCGTGATGCCAGAAGGAGACCGCGATTTTACTAGTTGGTTAACAAATATCGAACAAATTGTCAAAGAAGTGGATGTTCCTGTCATTGTTAAAGAAGTAGGATTTGGTATGACACGAGAAACGATGCATCAAATTTTGGACCTTGGTGTAAAAATTATTGATGTTGGTGGAAATGGGGGCACTAGCTTTACAAAAATCGAAAACGCGCGTCGAAAAAAACGCGAACTTTCCTACCTTGATCATTATGGTCAATCCACAGTAATTTCTTTACTGGAAGCTTACGAAATGAAACGAATTTTTGAAATTGTGGCCTCAGGTGGGATTCGCAATGCTTATGATATCTTTAAGTGCTTATGTTTAGGCGCTAAAGCAGTCGGCATCTCTGGTACGATATTAAATTCGCTGTTAACGGACGGACTGGATGAAACCATTGAACTGATTTATCAATGGAAGCGTGAATTAGTGATGCTTTATACCATGACCGGCAAGACTTCTACAAAAGAATTAAAAAAAGTACCAATTTTCTTGACCGGTATCCCTAAAAACTGGTGTGAAGCACGACAAATCGACCTTTCACATTATAGTATTCATTAATGAGGTTACTGTATAAGCAACATCCCATAGTTCTATTCAGTTAAGATTCCAGCTGAATAGAACTATGGTCTTTTTTTGCCCATCTAAGGCTGTTTTACAACCATTTAGCTTAAACCACTCACGATTAAAATCATGAGTGTTCTCGGCTAGTTCATAAAAAATGAGTAAGGTGCGTTCTTATACCTCAAGCTCACAATGAATCCGACTTGAAAATTGTACCCTACTTGGCATACCAACAAAAAAAGACTAGACAACCTTTGTCTAGTCATTCAAAG
>SKEU01000408.1_pt1 | contig 30664 bp, 27 predicted proteins | sample 4819571 | NCBI WGS metagenome assembly SKEU01 (sample SAMN11008801, study PRJNA524170) | human gut metagenome | biome: Human fecal sample; material: Feces; isolation source: fecal sample from pouch patient p8, p16 | host: Homo sapiens | place: Israel: Tel-Aviv | collected 2015-06-23
TTATCATACTAGACAAAAAACGTTATCATAGTTCCATCAAAATATAAACTTTTCAAAATCATAAATTAAAATTTTTTGCCTTTTTCAAAAATTTAGCTAAAATAAAAAATATCCCAACTTATATGCTTTTGAGGTGATTTTCCCTTGTTGAACGATAGCCAATCAGAAAATATCAAAGCCAAAATACTAAAAACGGCCTTACTAGCTGGTAAAATTATGATGGAAAATGGTTCTGAAGTTTATCGCGTGGAAGATACGATGAAACGAATTGCACAAAATGCCGGGGAAATGGATGTTAGTTGTTACGTTACAGCTACAGGAATTTTCATCGGTCTTGAGAATCAGCAAAAAGTCATGATTGCCAGTGTCGAAGCGCGTACCATCAATTTAGAAAAAGTGGTTGCTGTAAACGAGATGTCTAGACAATTTGCAGATAAAAAAATCACTCTTCATGAACTGGCAGAAAAACTCGAACAAATCAATCAAAAAGTACCCACCTTTCCACTCTGGCTAGAAATTTTAGCAGCCGGAATGATTAGTGCTGGAGCCATGTATCTCTTTGGCGGGGTAATGTCTGACTTTTTGATTACTTTTTTAATTGGATCACTGGGGTTTATTATTAGCGTTGTCTGCAAATCGCTGATAAAACTGAACTACTTTGATTTGTTCATCGCTAGTTTTTGTATTGGCATTATGACAATTGTAGCCGCAAAATATCATCTTGCTAGTCATATTGATCCAATTATTATTGGTTCAATCATGCCTTTCGTACCTGGTGTGGCAATTACTAATGCTGTTCGTGATATTTTAGCGGGACATTTAATTAGCGGTACAGCTCGGGCAACAGAAGCATTAATTGTCGCAGCTACAATATGTGCCGGTATTGCAACCGTCTTTAACTGGTTAGGAGGATGGCTATGAGCGAGTGGTTGATTCATATTATTTTTAGCTTTTTGAGTACGATTGGATTTGGCATTGTTACAAATATCCCTAGAAGAGCATTTATCGCATCTGGTTTTACTGGCGTATGTGGCTGGTTAGTCTTTTGGCAGTTAAAAACGCATCATATGTCTTTAGGTGGGGCGAATTTTTGGGCAGCCTTACTGATTGGTATCTTAAGTATCTATTTTTCACGTAAACAAAAGATGCCGGTCATTATCTTTCATATTCCAAGCCTATTTTTGCTTGTACCTGGTGGCCCGGCTTACTTAGCCATTCGTCTGTTTATTAGTGGCAATACATCGGCAGCTTTTACCCAAATTAGCATCGTGACTATCACTGCGGCTAGTATTGCAGGTGCCTTTATGATGAGCAATTTAGTAGAAAGAATTGTTTTAAAGATATCAAATTTACAAAAAAGGTGTAAAAATTTATAAAATCAGTCTAAAGTGGTATTCTCAAATAAGTAAAAAACAGCTATAATAGCGGTAGATAATTTGGAAAAGGAGATTCTCTATGAACATTGAACTATCCCGTAAAATCGTTAGCTTCATATCATTTTGTGGCCTAGTTGCAACGATTATTGTCACGATTTATTTTTATCGCTTAGGACTATTTAAAGATATTCATTCCTTGCGACTGTACATAGAGAATGCCGCAATCTTTGGTCCATTTATCTTTATCCTTTTACAAATCATTCAAGTAGTTGTGCCGATTATTCCTGGTGGGATATCTACCGCTGCTGGTGTAGTCATATTTGGTCCTTTTTGGGGATTCGTTTATAATTATGTTGGTATTTGTATTGGGTCTGTCATTGTTTTCCTACTTGCTAGAAAATATGGTAAACCATTCATTTTAAGTATGATTAGTGAAAAGACCTTTAACAAATATACGCATTGGCTAGATAATCAAAAGAGATTTGATCGCTTATTTTCTTTAGCCATTCTATTACCGGTTGCTCCTGATGATGCCTTATGTATGATTGCTGGGCTCACAGAAATCAGCCTTAAGAAATTCACTTGGATTATCTTATTATGCAAACCAGCAACGATTCTAGCTTACAGTATGGCCTTAATTTACGGGGCGAACTGGCTAACCAATTTATTAAGTTAAGAAAACACGACTACCCCATTTATTTTGTGGTAGTCGTTTTATTTTATACTTAAATTTAGATAACGAATTCAAAATATTTGCCAAAATTTACTACTTGTGCTACAATGAACAATGTAAAAGGGTTACAATATTAAATAATTAAAGGAGGTCGTATTATGACTTACAAAAACACAAATCTTGTTTATCGAATTGCTTTTGACACAACACAAAATGTCTTTATCGCAATTGATGCTAACAACGAAAACAACTGTGCCTATGGTGTAACAATTGAACAAGCAGTGGCAAACCTTGTTGCAAACAAATAAAGAAAGGAAAACATCATGCCCACAAATCCAAACAACCTACTTTAAGAATCATCTTTAGTTCTCACGCTAAGGATGATTTTTTTTAGCCTTAAATAGCAAAAAAAGACTTAACCCTCGATTAGAGAGCTAAGCCTTAAAAATTTGAGAATTATAGACGTTCATTTAATTCTTTCGCTAATTCTTCAAAACCTGGTTTACCTAATAAAGCAAACATGTTTTTCTTGTAAGCTTCAACACCTGGTTGGTCAAATGGGTTAACCCCGTTTAAGTAACCAGACATACCTACAGCAATTTCAAAGAAGTAAATGACATAACCTAATGTATAAGCATCCATTTCAGGTAATTTCACTAACATATTTGGTACATTACCATCTGTATGTGCTAATAAAGTACCTTCGAAGGCTTTTGTATTTACAAAGTCAACTTCTTTACCTTGTAAGTAACCTAAACCATCTAAATCATCCTCTTGTGTAGGGATCACAACAGATTTACGAGGTTTTTCAACTTTCACAACTGTTTCAAAAATATTTCTTACACCGTCTTGGATTGTTTGACCAACAGAGTGTAAGTCAGTTGAGAAGTTAGCACTTGAAGGATAGATACCTTTTTGATCTTTACCTTCAGATTCACCATATAATTGTTTCCACCATTCAGAGAAGTATTGCATTCCTGGTTCGTAGTTAACTAAGATTTCGATTGCTTTACCTTTACGATATAAAATATTACGTAAAGCTGCATATTGATAAGCTTCATTTTCTTCTAAGCTATCAGATGAGTAAGCAACTTGAGCATCAGCCGCACCTTTCATTAAAGCATCGATATCAGCACCACTTACAGCAATTGGTAATAAACCAACTGGCGTTAATACAGTGAAACGTCCACCAACATCATCTGGAATGACAAATGTTTGCCAACCTTCAGCATCAGCTTCAACTTTTACAGCACCGCGTGCACGGTCAGTTGTTGCATAGATACGTTTGTTTGCTTCTTCACGTCCATATTTTTTAATTAATAATTCTTTGAACACACGGAACGCAATTGCAGGTTCAGTAGTTGTACCTGATTTAGAGATAACGTTCACTGAGAAATCACGGTCGCCAATTAATTCAATTAAATCAGCTAAGTAAGTTGAAGAAATTGAGTTACCAGCAAAGAAGATTTGAGGTGTTTTACGTCCATCTTTAGGTAATACGTTGTAGAATGAATGATTTAAAAATTCAATTGCTGCACGTGCCCCTAAATAAGAACCACCAATACCAATTACAACAAGTACTTCAGAATCTTCTTGGATTTTTTTCGCTGCTGCTTTGATACGCGCAAATTCTTCTTTATCGTAGTTTGTTGGTAAATCTAACCAACCAACAAAGTCGTTACCAGGACCTGTTTTTTCTCTTAAAGCTTTGTCTGCAGCTGTCACTTGTGTTTGCATGTAAGCTAATTCATGTTCACTAACAAATGGAGCTAATTTTGAATAATCAAATTTAATGTGAGCCATTGTTTTCCTCCTAAAAAAATTCGTCGTTTATACAGTTATTACTTTACGTGTTTTGTTTCAATTTTTCAAGTAAATTCCCTAAAATTAGTGAAAAAAATCGCGAAATTTAATGAAACCTTCAACGACTTCTAAAAAAGGAGCCTTCAACTAGCAAAATGACTAGATTGAAAGCTCCAGATGTCTATTTTTTCCAGATAAATTGCTTGTATTTCCTAGACTAATCCTTGAGCACTCATCGCTTTAGCCACACGTTCAAAGCCTGCAATATTCGCACCTAATAATAAGTTATGGCTTTGGTTAAAGTGAGTGGCTGTATCACGACAAGCGCGGTAAATATTGTGCATGATATCGTCTAATTTAGCATCGACTTCTTCTTTTGTCCAAGCTAAGCGTTGTGAGTTTTGGCTCATTTCTAAAGCAGATACGGCAACTCCACCTGCATTAGCGGCTTTACCCGGGCAATATTGTACGCCATTTTCGATAAAGTAGTTAGCGGCTTCTAAAGTAGATGGCATGTTCGCACCTTCTGCAACGACTTTAACCCCATTTGCGACTAATTGTTTAGCTTGATCTAAATTAATTTCATTTTGAGTCGCGCTTGGGAATGCTAAGTCCGCTTTTAGATTTGCATTCCAAACTGAATCATTGGCTACATATTTTGCTGAAGGACGTTTGGCTTGATAGCTTGTTAATCTTTCACGCTTCACTTCTTTGATTTCTTTTAGTAAGTCTAAATCGATTCCTTCTTCATCCACGATATATCCGCTTGAATCTGAACATGAAATGACTTTAGCTCCTAATTGTTGAAGTTTTTCAATAGTATAGATTGCTACATTTCCACTACCAGATACAATCGCAGTCTTACCATTAAAGTCTTCGTTTTGATCAGCTAGTAAATGTTTAACAAAGTAAACCGCACCATAACCAGTCGCTTCAGTACGTCCTAAGCTTCCCCAGAAAGATAGAGGTTTTCCAGTTAAGACACCAGCATCATATTGTTTTAAGCGTTTATATTGACCAAATAAGTAACCAATCTCGCGGCCACCTACACCGATATCACCTGCAGGAACGTCTGTATCTGGTCCAATATGTTTGGCTAATTCTGTCATGAAGCTTTGGCAAAAACGCATAATTTCCGCATCTGATTTGCCTTTAGGGTCAAAGTCACTACCACCTTTACCCCCACCAATTGGTAAACCAGTCAAACTATTTTTAAAGATTTGCTCAAAAGCTAAGAATTTCAAAATACTTAAGTTTACACTAGGATGGAAACGCAAACCACCTTTATATGGTCCTAAAGCAGAATTAAATTGGATACGGTAGCCACGGTTCACTTGCCAATTACCATTATCGTCTTGCCAAGGCACACGGAATTGGACTAAGCGTTCTGGCTCAGTAATAATTGCCAATAAATTTTGATCCACATATTCTGGATGTTCTTCTAAAAATGGGACAACGGTTTCCATAAATTCATCAATTGCTTGTAAAAACTCTGCTTGGTGACTGTCTTTTGCATGCAACTCTGCTTGAATTTTCTCAACATATTCCGTTACTTTACTCATAAACCACAACTTCCTTCCTGTTTTTCATCAAAAAATTCCATCACGTCAATATAACATGAGAATGAATAGTACATCTATACATTTTTCTTCACCTATCAGCAGTGATATCCGAATGATTTTCAAAAAAACAAGCGAAAGGCTCGGAAAAATCATATAGGTATGATATATTGTAACTGAAAATTGAAAATATTTCATCTATTTTGCTGAAAAAAATAGTAAAATAATTCATTAAAATTAGGATGTGAGAAAAATTTGCAAAAATATGATGTTATTGTCATCGGTGGCGGTACGAGTGGTATGATGGCAGCAATTAGTGCGAGTGAAAACGGGGCAAAAGTACTGCTTATTGAAAAAAACCGTAAATTCGGTAAAAAATTATTGATGACTGGAGGCGGACGTTGTAATGTTACCAATAGTCAATCAGTCGAACATTTAATCGAACACATTCCAGGAAATGGTCGCTTTTTATATAGTACTTTTAATCAATGGAATAACCAAGATATTATCCAATTTTTTACCCAAGCAGGCGTGCAATTAAAAGAAGAAGATCACGGGCGAATGTTTCCCACTACTGATTCATCCAAAACAATTGTTGATTGTCTTATTACTAAACTAAAAGAAAACCATGTTGAATTATGCATGAAAACGACGGTTGAAAAACTCATCCATGATGGTCGTACCATTCAAGGAGTGAGATGTGATAAAGGAGATTTTTTTGCACCGAGTGTCATTATCGCCACAGGTGGTAAAACATACCCATCCACTGGGGCAACTGGCGATGGTTATCAATTAGCAAAACAAGTAAAACATCAAATCACGCCACTATACCCGACAGAATCGCCGCTAATCAGTGAAGCAAATTTTATCCAGGAGCGTACCTTACAAGGATTATCTTTACGCGATGTGCAATTAACGGTTTTAAATCAAAAAGGGAAAACCGTGACAAGTCACACCATGGATTTACTATTTACTCATTTTGGAATTTCAGGTCCAGCTGCTTTAAGATGTTCTTCTTTTGTCAATCAACTGCTGAAAAAACAAACACCTGTGATTGTCGAATTGGACTGTGTACCAGAGCTAACAGCAAATCAGTTGAACCAAAAAATTGTTCAAACGCTTCAAAAAAACGGAAAAAAACAAGTGAACAATGCTTTGAAGGGACTTTTACCTGATCGGTTGCTTACTTTTTATCTTGAACGATTACACCTAGCAGATTTAATGAGTAAACAAGTCACTTTAAAACAAATTGATTCCTTAGTCAATCTGATTAAATCTTTTCAAATACCGATTATCCGCACCTTTGCTTTAGAAAAATCATTTGTTACTGGTGGCGGCATCTCTTTAAAAGAAATCAATCCCAAAACCTTAGAAAGTAAAAAAATAATGGGATTATATGCTTGCGGTGAAGTCTTAGATATCAATGGTTATACAGGCGGCTACAATATTACAGCAGCTTTTTGTACTGGTCATGTAGCAGGCAGGCACGCAGCTCAAACAGCACTATGGCAAAGTTAAAAGCAGGCAAAAAAGAGGGGACTCTCCCCTCTTTTTTGATTACTTTTCTAAAGTTAAATCAACAAATTTACCACGAACTAAGCCAGCTAAATCATTTGGTGCCAGCTCCATTTGTACCCCGCGTTTTCCTGCTGATACCATAATAGTAGCAAAATTTAAGGCTGACTGATCAAAATACGTTGGAAAAAGTTTTTTCATCCCAACTGGCGAACAACCACCACGAATATAGCCCGTTAAATTCTCTAAGTCTTTTAGATGAAGCATTTCTACCTTTTTATTGCCACTTTCCTTGGCGATTTTTTTCAAATCTAATTCTTGATTGCTAGGAATAACTGCTACAACCGGACCAGTCTTATTGCCCACAGCTACCAACGTCTTGAAAATTTGCGCTTCATTTTGGTTGAGTTCTTCAGCCACATGTTTCGCACCTAAATCATTCTCAGAAAAAGTATAAGTATGCTCTTGATAAGGAATCTTTTTTTGCTCTACGATACGAATTGCGTTTGTTTTTATTTGTTTTTTCTTAGCCATTTGTTTCTTCCTTTACTGAATCTTTCATACTTAATGTGGACAGTATTTGCTCGAGCATTTCTACTTGAATCTGACCAGGAGCAGAATTTTCACCAAAATAGCCAAATGTAAAGCGCGATCCCATAAGTTCACCAGCGACTCGGGTTACCTTACCTAATTCACCCATCGCCATTACTGCTAAAGGTAAATCATAAAAAGTATGTGCTTTTTCAATTAAACTCATCGTACGTAAAACATCATTTAACTGTTGCGGCATCAAAGCAAGTTTGCCTATATCGGCCCCCATTTGATGCATCAAGCCAATTTTAAAAATTAATTCAGCGTCTTTAGGGGTACGCTTGAAATCATGATAGCTCATCAAACAAATGGTCTGCGTATCTTTTAATTGTTTGATAAAATTTCTGCCCAAAAACTCTGCTTGAGCCAATTCAATATCTATCATATCCACCAATTGTAACTTACAGACGCTCAGACATAATTCTTTATAATCTTTTAAACGAATTTGCGCCTGACCACCTTCTTCTTTGGTGCGGAAGGTAAAAAGTAACTCCTTATTTGATAATTTATTACGCAAAGTACGAAGTGTAACCAAAACATGCTCTAAATCCTGAATTTCTGTAAAATAATCTGCGCGCCATTCGACCATTTCGACTGGACTATTGCGAATTTTTTCCGCTTGTGCCATTAATTCTTCGGTTGTTCTTCCTGTTAATGGGACACAAATTTTTGGACGCTGATAACTCGTTGACATACAATCCTTCCTCTCCCTTTATAATTTCTGATAAATAAATACTTTTAAATAATTGCTCTCTTCGTATTTCTCATTTGCGACAAAATCAGCTGGTAATTGATAATGCTCGACTAGTCGGTATTGCACGTGAGCAGCTTGGAAACTTTTCTCAATCATTTTTTTAAACTTAGCCACTGTAACATTACTTGCATTAGTCGAAGCGACAATCATCCCTTTATCTGCTAAAATCGGTAAACTGTCCGTAATCAAATCACCATAATTTTTAGCGACAGTAAAGACCTTCTTGCCATTTCGTGCAAAACTCGGCGGATCCAATACAATCACATCATACTGCAGCCCTTTTTTCTTGGCGTAACGGAAATAATCAAAGGTATCCATCACATGAATTTTATGATTTTCTAAGGTAAAGCCATTGACTGCAAACTGCTCCTTGGTTTTTTCAAGGCTGCGTTTAGCTAAATCCACACTAGTCGTACTGCTCGCTCCTCCAAAAGCCGCAGCAACTGAAAAAGCTCCTGTATAGCTAAACATATTTAAGATACGTTTTCCCATAGCTAATCCATCCACTAAACGGCCTCGCACTTCATGTTGATCTAAAAAAATTCCGGTCATCCAACCTTCATTTAAATAGGTAGCAAACTGAACGTTATTCTCTTTCACGATTAATGGTTCAGGTGCTTTTCTTCCATAAAAATGATTGGACTCTGGTAAATCACTCTTAAAACGATTTTTCTCATAAATACCAATAATTTCTGGATATACTTTGAGAAAACTATCCATAATTAGCTGGCGATGATGATAAATTGTAGCATTGTACCAAGAAACAACTGCGTAACCATTGTAATAATCGACTGTCATCCCACCGATTCCATCGCCTTCTCCATTAAAAATTCGAAAAGTATCCGTATCTTGAGAATAAAAATAGGTTGAACGCTCTTGTTTAGCCTGTTCAAACTTTTGCATAAAAAAATGATGATCGATTGGTACGTTTTTCAAAGATAATATCCAACCGATGCCTTTGTTCTGCTCACCTAAATATCCTTTGGCAATAAAGCGGTCCTTTTCATCGACAAAATCTACCCAATCATTCGTTACTTGTACATCTAACACTTCTTCTTTGCGTATTAAGGGATAGCCATGTAAAAATTTATTTTTTGCAGAATTTTTAATTGTTACTTTTGGCATTTGTTTCTCCATTTCTTCTCTCTTTATTTAAAAAAATTATAACACAAAATAATAGAAAACACGAAAAAAGCACTGAGACATTTTATAAAGAAAAATTAAATTATGATGACGGTATTTGAAGTTCAATTGACAGTCGATTTTAAGATGAGTAAAATGTAAAGGAATAGTGTAACTTTATGAAAACTTGTAAATAAAAGAAAAGAGGGGAATTTTCCTTTGAAAAAAAAGAATTATTTTAGCTGGGTTAACAAACGGTTAGGCTTCTTTGGCTTGTTAGTTGTGTTAATGTGGATTAAAAATATGTTGGCTTATACCTTAGATTTCCATCTATCTTTGGAAAATGCACTCCAACATTTTATTTTGATAATAAATCCAATTGCTACAACCTTACTTTTGTTATCAGTCGGTTTATACGTTCGTCGCAAAAAGCCAGCCTATATTACAATGATGGTCATTTATTTTATCATGACTGCCCTATTGTTTTCGAATGCTGTTTATTATCGAGAATTCACTGACTTCATCACAATCAATACGATGTTAGGTGCGGGTAAGGTTGCGAGTGGTTTAGGTGAAAGTGCTATTAAACTATTTAGACCTTATGATATTTTGTATTGGTTAGACTTCATTTTGCTCGTCTTTGCTTTAGCTACCAAACGTATCAAAATGGATGAAACTCCAGTACGCGCACGCATGGCCTTTGCTTTTTCTACGTTAGCTGTGATGATTTTTTCAGGTAACTTATTCTTAGCTGAAAGTGATCGTCCAGAATTATTAACACGTACCTTCTCTCGTGATTACTTAGTGAAATACTTAGGAATCAATGCATTTACTGTTTATGATGGAGTTCAAACTTACAAAACAACTCAAGTGCGTGCTCAGGCAAGTGCTACCGATATGGATGAAGTAGCAGAATATGTCAAAGGCCATTATGCCAAACCCAATGACCAGTACTTTGGTTTAGCAAAAGGTCGCAATGTCATTTATATTCACCTAGAAAGTACACAACAATTTTTAATTGATTATAAGTTAAAAGATGAAAATGGTGTTGAACATGAAGTGATGCCTTTCATTAATAGTTTATATCATAGCAATTCGACTTTTAGCTTTTCTAACTTTTTCCATCAAGTCAAAGCTGGAAAAACGAGTGATTCTGAAACTTTATTTGAAAACTCACTCTTTGGATTAAATCAAGGCGCGCTCTTCACACAATTAGGTGGGAAAAATACCTTTGAAGCAGCACCAAATATTTTAAAACAAACACAAGGATACACTTCTGCTGTTTTCCATGGAAACTCCGGTACGTTTTGGAATCGAAATGAAACCTATAAACGTCTAGGCTATGATTATTTCTTTGATGCTTCTTATTATAATGTAACGGAAGATAATTCATTCCAATATGGCTTAAATGATAAACCTTTCTTCCAACAATCTGTGAAGTATCTTGAACATTTACAACAACCATTCTATACCAAGTTTATTGCCGTATCGAACCACTATCCATACTCACAATTAAGTGGGGATGAAACAGGTTTCCCATTGGCACAAACAAAAGACGAAACGATTAACAGTTACTTCTCAACAGCCAATTATATGGATACTGCCGTTCATGAATTCTTTGATTACCTTAAACAAAGTGGACTTTATGATAATTCCATCATTATCCTTTACGGCGATCATTATGGAATATCAAATGCGCGTAATAAAGAATTAGCTCAATTACTAGGAAAAGACCGTGAAACTTGGTCAAACTTTGATAATGCTCAAGTCCAACGTGTCCCTTACATGATTCATATCCCAGGAATGAATAAAGGAAAAATTATTGATACTTACGGTGGTCAAGTCGATGCGCTTCCTACTTTATTACATTTACTTGGTGTTGATACGCAAAACTATATTCAACTAGGTCAAGACTTATTCTCACCTGATCATAAACAACTTGTCGCTTTCCGTGATGGAGATTTTGTAACGCCAAACTATACTTATTATGGTGGCATGCTTTATGATAATAAAACTGGAAAAGAAATTACCGAACCTAGTGAAGAACTCAAAAAGCAAATCGATGCGGATAAAGAAGCTGTATCGGATCAGCTGGCTACCTCTGATAAAATAAATAATGGTGATTTGTTACGGTTCTATACGAAGAGTGGATTGAAAGCCATCAACCCAGATGATTATAATTATCTGAAAAACACAGATCGTATTGAAAAAATTGAAAAAGAACTTGGCGATAAGTCAACAAGCGTTTATAGTAAACATAATCATACAAGTACTACTGATAAGTATCAAACAAAATCTTATCAAGAACTACATCCTAAAGAAACAAGTTCAAGTACTTCAAGTGAAAACGAATAGCTAACAGTAAAAAAGAGACTGAAAAAAATAATTCAGTCTCTTTTTTTCGTACCTTATTCACAAAATGTTCATAAAAAAAGACTATAGTAATACTTAAAGAAACTCTAGACATTTTTGAAGGTAGGTGAAAGATTGTTTTGGTTAAGCGTCATTAAGCGTAGTATCTATTATCATAAAAAAGCTTTTTTAGGCATTGCGCTCTTTTTTAGCTTACTTATTTTAATGCAATGGTTCTACGCTATTTTTCAACAATATGTTCTGGCAATCTTGCAAACCATACAGCAATTTTTTGATATTTTAACTAAAGTAGAGCAGCCAATCAACCAGTGGCAAACTCCATGTAAAGTGTTATACTTAATCGTCTTAAGTATCTTGTTTTTCATGCTCGGTTACTTCTTATTTCGCTTACAAAGAAAACGTCAAAATGAAAAAGTTTCCTGGATCAAGAATGGGGGTACCGTCAGCAATTATTTTGGTTTAATTAGTGGTGAATTACTCGTGATTTGTATTTCTGTCACACTCATGATGAGCATGATACTATTTTTATTACAAACGCTGATTTTTCCGGTGATTTTTGCCTTATGTCGCTTTTACTTAACGGATATCCAACACTTTTCCATTAAAGAATGGATTCAAGCACCTGTACCTGCTAAAAATATTTTTCAAATAAAAGTTCCTGAATCCGAGAATGGGTTATGGCAATTCATCCAAAATCAAATTCATTTGGAAAAAATCAGTTTGCAAATGTTGTTTAGAACTTGCTGCGTCAATAGCTTGGGACTTATCACAGTAAACAGTCTGATTTATTTCATTCAAAATCTTAAGAAAGGAAGGATGTATTTTGCCAAATAATCAACTAAACTTTCCAAATATACAAATGAGTTATGAAACAGAGAATCAACTATTTTCTAATTTCGTCCCTTTTTTATCTTTAAAAGCTCATTTAGCCATTCGACGTAAAAATCAGCAAAATGCGATTGAATGGTTGACAAAAGAATTTCAAGTAGCAGAAACCAATCTTGATGTCCTCCCTACACAAGCAGATTACCAAACCCTGATTGCTGTTCAAGTCTATCAACAACTATTTATCCAACACAAAGACTGTATCTATATTCGTGGCATCGATTATTGTACGACCTGGCAAATTCAACAACTATTGCTAAAATTGAAACAAATCAGCCGCCATTATCATAAACAAATTATTATCCTTACACACAACCCAACTTTGCTTAATTATCATGAGTAAAAAAACAGACAAGCTATGATGTGACCCCCAAAAGTTAGACTTTATTAGCGTAGTAGTTTTGTCTACTACGTTTTTTTATGCACTCATAAGGTGAATTCTGTATTGAACTGGACTTTTCCACCCTAGCTTTTCTTTAATTCTGTGTTCATTGTAGTACTTTATATATCCCTCGATTTCTGATTTTAATTCTTCATAACTGTAGTATACAACACCATAATAGATTTCCTGTTTAAGCAAACCAAAGAAGTTTTCCATCACAGAATTATCGTGACAATTACCTTTCCTGGACATACTTTGAAAGATTTTTTCTTCCTTAAGGCGATGTGAATAATTTTTCATTTGATACGCCCATCCTTGATCTGAATGGAATGTTCTACGATAAGGGCAATCAGATGTTATCGTTATTGCTTGTTCCAGTGCATTCATTATAGTTTTAGCAGAGGGTTGTTTGGCAATTCCATAGCTAACAATCTCACCACTACACATATCCATAAAAGGATCTAGATACAATTTTTTCGTTGACATATTACCTTTAGAATCGATTTCATAGTACTTAAACTCAGTAGTATCAGTGGTAATCTTTTGATAAGGTATATGTGTATTGAATCGTCTTCTAATTCGATTAGGAGCTACTGTACCAACTTTTCCTTTGTAAGAACTGTACTTACGGCTTTTACGGGTAAATGACGTAACCTGTAGCCCTACTTTCTGCATTATTCGCTGTACTTTCTTCTTGTTTATACAATATCCTTGATTTCTTAACTCGCCTAATACTCTGCGATAACCATAATTTTTATGAATTTTTCTTATATCAAGAATCTTTTCCTCGATTTCCTTGTCTGGATTTTCTCTATCGAATCGTTTCTGCCAGTACATGTAGGTAGCTTTAGGCATATCTGTATAAGAGAGAAGATCTTTTAGTTTGAATTCTCTTCGGAGGCTGTGGATGACGCGTGCCATTCTCTCATTTTTGCTTCGTCCTCTAAACGCAGCCTCCTCAGTTCTTTTAAAAATGCATTCTCTATTCTTAGCCATAAAAGCTCATCTTCAAGTTTTTTCACATGCTCAGCGCTAGTATCAACAATTTTTTCTTCAACTTCCTGATTTTTATGTTCTATCTTAGGTTTATCCACTGTTGTTTTACGACCTTTCTTATGAGGTCTCAAACCTTCAGGACCAGCTACACGGAAACGACTAACCCAATTAGCAATCATACTAGGATTCGTTATATTTTCTCTAATTGCTAACTCTTGGTATGAAATCTCATTTGATAGGTATAACTCTACCACAGAAAGCTTTTTTTCAAAAGAATATTTTTTCTGATGACGAGAACGAATTAATCCTTCATCTCCAAAAGCTTGGTAATTCTTAACCCATTTAGCTACACAGTTTCTATCCACGCCATAGAGTGACGCGAGATAATTGTATCCTCCTTCGCCAGCTAAGTATGCATTAACAACTTTCTTTTTTAGTTCATAACTGTATTTAGCCATAAAAATACCGACCCCCAATTGTTAGATTTTATGGTCTAACTTTTGGGGGTCGGTACACTATCCAAATAGCCTGTCTGTTTTTTTATTGCTCCATATCGACATCCGGTAAAGAGATGATAAAAGTTGTTCCTTTTCCTAACTCAGATTCAACCTGAATTTGTCCTTTATGCAACTTCACTAACTGTTCAACAATAGAAAGACCTAACCCAGATTCACCAAACTTCTTATTCTTTCTAGATGGATCGGCCTTGTAGTAGCGATCCCAGATATTTTTCAGCTGTTCTTCAGACATGCCGATTCCAGTATCGCTTATCTTAATGATTGTTTCTAGATAGCCTTTTTCTAAGCTAACCGTGATTGTCCCATTTTCCGTAAATTGAATGGCATTTTGTAATATATTTACCATTATTTGAACAAAACGGTCATAATCAGCATAAACTTCCACAGGTTGTTTAGTTTCTAAAATCAGCTGGTCATTCACTTGTTCTGCTTTACTTTCCAATTGCGTAAATAGATTTTCAAATACTTCTGTTGCGTTAAATTTCCTAATCACCATAGAAATCTGATTGGTTCGAATCTTTTCATAGTCAAGATTTTCAGTAACTAACCGAATTAAACGCTCGGTCTCATTTTTCATTAAGGCAATGGCTTTCTCTTTTTGGCTTTCCGGAATTGCCCCATATGCAAAACCTTCTAACAGTCCATTAATAGTCGTCAAAGGAGTACGCATTTCATGAGAAGCATCTGCCATAAATTGTTTGCGTCGTTCTTCTTGTCGTTCAATTTCTTCTTGGGATTGTTTCAATGAATCAGTCATCTTATTAAAATCAGCAGCTAATTCATCAAACTCATCACGATTATGAACCGGTAAGACAATATCAAAATGTCCACTCGCAACTTCTTTCGTGGCTTTTTTCATGCGATTAATCCGCCGCACTTGAAAACTTGCATAGAAATAGCTAATGATAAATGCCACGATTCCTGAAACAATGAAGCCTTTGATTAAATTCCCGGTAAATTTATTGACCGTCTCTTCCACATCTTTCGCCGGTTGACTGACAATCAAAACTCCAAACTCATCATTTAATAAAAAAGGCACCATTTCATAGGAAGTCATATTCTTTTGACCAAAAATATCTCTTTCCAAAGTTGCTTGTTGCACTTGTCCTTGGGTGAGTTGCTGCCATTGTTTTTTGGTAATCGGTGGTTTTACGGAAGCATTGCTATCTGGATAGAGCACTTCTTGTTGGGAATTCACAAAGACGAAATTGACACTTTGCTGATTTAATACTGCTTCAGATAAATTCAAGGCATTCTGAACAATGCGATATTGACTCTGATCACCGGCAAAGACATTATTAAAACTTTTGGAAATTTTCTCTACCGCCTTGGCATAACCGTATAATTGTTGATAATTATTTTGCTCGATGGTGTGTCTCGTTAATCGAATAAACGCAAATCCTGTCAAAATAAAAGTAATCGCAATGACGGTCCAAAAGGCAATTAATTGTTGATATAAATATTTCATGCTTCTAACCCTGAATCATCAAATTTATAACCGACTCCCCAAACTGTTTGAATAACTTGGGGGCCAACTTTTTCAATTTTTTGACGCAATTTCTTGATATGAGCATCCACTGTTCGTTCATCGCCAAAATACTCATAATTCCAAACTAATTCAAGAAGTTGTTCACGTGTAAAGACTTGACGTGGTTTTTTGGCCATCGTATAAAGCAAATCAAATTCTTTAGGCGTTAATCCATCAATCGGCTCATTATTCAAATAAGCTTCACGTGTTTTCGTATTCATTTTGAAATGTTTAGTAGCAATTTCAAAATCATCCGTCTCATCACTTTTTTCACTTACTTTTTCAACTAGCTCGCTACGACGATGTAAAGCCTTGATTCTAGCAATTAAAGTAAGTGGACTAAATGGTTTCGTCACATAATCATCTGCCCCAATCTCTAGTCCAATCACTTGATCACTTTCAGAATCACGCGCTGTAAGCATAATAATTGGCACCGTATTTGAAACTTTACGTATTTCTTTTGCTACAAGCATTCCATCCATACTAGGTAAGTTTAAGTCCAATGTGATAATATCATATTTATTTGGTTCCGCTAAAAAAGCATCAAGTCCTTCTTTACCATCGTATTTAAATGTTGCTTCCCAGCCTTCATTGATAAAGAACATTTGCATCATTTCTGCAACAGATTCATTATCTTCAATCATTAATATTTGCATGATTTTCACCTCTAGTATTCGTTTATCCTCTGAATTCATTATAACCCAATTCATATAAATTCGATAGTTTTCCTCACAATAATCATCCTTTATTTATCTGAAATCATGCTTAAATGGTAATCTCTTAAAATAATATTAAACTTTTCAAGGTTTTTTCTTTGATATTAAAAGAAGTTATGCTATACTTTTTTATGTAAGTGGCACCCTCTTATTTTTATTGAGGGGGCGTTACGGATTCGACAGGCATAGTTCGGGCCTGAATTGCGCTTCGTAGGTTACGTCTACGTTAAAACGTTACAGTTAAATATAACTGCAAAAACAAACAATTCTTACGCTTTAGCTGCCTAAAAAACAGCGGGCGTGATCCGCTAAGCATCGCCCATGTGCTTTTCCCGGGTCTTATTCTAAGTGGGATACGTAATCAAATTCCGTCTGTTTTTGATTAAAGAGATTGTCAGACTAGTTTGTTAAGGGGCCTGTCACTCGGCATCTTCTCAAATGAACTTTAAATAGAACTGACTATGAGCGTAGATTTTTGGGTGGCGATATGTTTGGACGTGGGTTCGACTCCCACCGCCTCCATAGGTATTTTTTAAATGTGCTAAAAAAGCGTTGAGATTAGCCGAGCTAACACCTAGCAGTTTAGTTATTAAGGTGTATAGTAGCGAGTCAGTCCGCCTGACTCGCTTTTTCGTTGTCTAGTTTTCCGATGAAATTGTAATAAATGTCTATCTGGATAATTCGGTTTCGTTTTGCACCAGTTGGTTTGTGAATGATAATCTTGTCAATCAGTTCATTTACCATTTCAACGGTTAATTCTGAAACTTGTGTATATTTCGAAATTCTCGCCATAAACTTGGAGATATTCAAGCTGTCTTCTTGCTGTTTGGCGAGTTTTCCTGTTAAGTCAGAAATAGGATTAAAGTAACTCTAGGAATGATTTGGGTTGACAAATCTAGGCTAAGTTTTGTAGTATTTCATGTGATAGATTAAGCTTAAAAGTCTCATTTTATGGGATTGAAAGAATTTTCTTCATCGACACGATTCGAAGACCGATTAGAACGATTTTTACTCAAAAGTAATTTAAATATGTTCTGTTAATGCTATCTCTATATGATATAATTAAAAAGAGGTATTAAATATGTTAAATTTAGAAATTAAAAAAATTGACATTAAAGATTTTGGTTGCTATAAAGACTACAGACAGCATAGTCAGTCAGGTATCGGTAACGATTTTAATGATGGAAGGGTTAACATTTTTTATGGCAGAAACTATTCTGGAAAAAGTACTTATTCGAAAATTTTTCAAAGTATTGAACTTAAGCAACTTCCAGAAAAGTACGGAGATATAGATTTTGAAATCAAATTAGCTAACCAGACATTTATCAAATCAAATGAAATAACCACTCATATGTTACCTATAGATTGTAAGGTTTTTAATCAGCGATTTATTGACGATAATATTTATCTTCACAATGACAATAAATTAAATAGTTTCCAAATTTCGATAGGTAGTGATACTAATGAGACTTTAAAAAAGATTGAAGATATACGATTAAACGAACTTAAACCTAGAAATGAAAAATTGTCGCAGATTGAATCGAATATAACTGAGAAGCAAAAAAAGAATAAAATCAGCAAAGATAGTTTAGATTCAAAACTGAGAACAACTGCTTCAAAAATCAAGAATCTAAAGAACCCCTCGGTCGTAGTTGGTAATAAATATGATATACGAGATATAAAGGAGGAGTTCAGCGAACACTCATCTCAATTTCCTATTCTGCCGTCACAAAGTGACAAGGATGCTCTAGCTGAGTTAGAAAAGAAAATTAATCAAGCAAAAATACGAATTCTCGAAAAAAACATAAATAAACCTCAAAAAATAGATTTAGTTAGTTCTGATAAAAATTTTAATTTCACATTATTTTTAGAAAATACGAAGAAATTATTATCTAAAGTTGTTTCGGTAAGTAATATTTTGGATGAATATAAAAACAGTCCAGATAAAATAAATTGGATTAAGCATGGCGTTGATATTCATGGAGAAAATCCAGAAAAATGTGTATTTTGTGGCAACAGCATTGACGGTGGCTTCATTAAAAATCTAAAGTTGGCTTTTTCTGACGAGATAAGCTCTTTGGAAAACGAATTAGCAAAGCGAAAAAGTGAGATAAAATCAGAAATCCAAAAATTAAATTCTATTCCAAATATTAATAAAGAAGACTATTTTAATGATTCTGCAGCCGATATTCAAAATATAAATAAAGATATTAGAAATGTCATTAGCGATAGAAAAGAAGCTTTGAAAACACTTGAATCAAAGATTTTTGAAAAACAACGAGATATTTTTTCAAAAATTGAGATTAATGATTTAAATTGGAGTGATTTTTCTGAAATTCAAGTTGAGATTGACTCGCTATATAATAGCACTATTAAGCAGATAGAACAGTTTGAGGATAGGAAAATTAAAAGTATTGATTTTCTTCGAAGATATTATATCGTAAAAGAATTCCCCATATCCGAGTTTACCAAACTGTCTAACGAAGTTGACAAACTTGAAGAAGATATAGATGAGGAATTTAAAGAACAGAAAAAATTAAAGGAAGAAAAAGAAAAATTTGAGCAAGATATTATTGAACTTGAAAGGAGTTTAAAGTCAGAATCTGAAGCAGTAAAACGCATAAATATGATACTTCAAAATTCTTTATCGCATTCCGAGATATCCTTAGGATCAGTTGATGATGAGGAAGGCATATACTTCGAAGTTTCTCGTAATGAAGCAAGAGCCTATAATCTAAGTGAAGGTGAAAAATCATTAATAGCTTTTGCTTATTATATTGCAAGATTAGAAAGTTTGTCGACAGAAGAAAAGTCAAAAACAATCTTATTTATTGATGATCCAATTTCTAGTTTGGATGAAAATAATATTTTTTATATTTATAACTTAATTTTTTGTCTTTTAGAAAAGAAAGAATTTTTACAATATTTCCTTTCTACTCATAATTTAGATTTTTTGAAGTATACAAATAAATTTTCTGTAAAGAAAGATTACTACTTGATAGAAAAAACAAAAGAAGCTGAGAACACACCGTCAAGGAGTTACATCAAAAAACTCCCAAAATATTTATCCAACAAAGTTACAGAGTTTGTATTTCTGTTTGAACAAATATATAGAGTAGCGACGGAAGAAGAAAATGAAAATAACTTTTCTGTTTTTTATAATTTTCCAAACAACGGTAGAAAATTTATTGAAACTCTTTTGTATTTTAAATATCCTGATTATAAAACAAAGAATGATGATAAAATCAATAGTTATTTCGGAAATGAGAATGCTGCATTTATACAACGTATAAATAATGAGTACTCTCATGGAGAAGATAGGTTTGATAGGACTCGTAATCCAATCAATACAAGTGAATTCATGCACGATGCTAGAATAATCTTAAGTGCTTTATATCAAAACGATCCAGAACAATTTAAATCATTTCTCAATAATAGTAATTTGATTTTCCCAGATTTTCTGGAAGAAAGATAAAAATTAAAAATAAGGACACTCTATTAAAGAGAGGTCCTTATTTCTATACTGCTGAGTGTCATACTGCCTTTGCTCAACGCTTTTTTTCTTTATATACAAGTTAAGAGCGTCTCAACACTATTGGAAGAAACGCCCTTTTTGTATGGCTAATCATCTGTTGTGATATAATCCACACCCATTTGTTCCATTTGCCAATATTGACTTGCAGGGACAGTCCAGGCACCAACTTGTAGACCAGCAGCTTTGGCTTGAGCTACTTTGTCATAGGTTAGATTTTGCCATTTAATATTTAAGCCGGCACGCGAGCCTAGATGTTTGGCTTTTTTGATATTACTTGCCGTGATATCTTTATCCAAATACATCACCGCAGCTTCGGGCATGATTTGTTTGATTACTTTTAATGGCTCATAATGAAACGAAATAAATCTAGCAGTCAAACCAAAACCAGCTTCACGCACCATTTGCACCAACTGTTGATAAGCAGCCTCATTTATTTCTTTATCTTTAATCTCAATGACCGGAATTTTTTGCTTACTTTGACAAATTGCTAAAAATTCTGCCAGTGTCGGAATTTTTAACTCCGCATATACATAGTGTTGCTCACCAATACCAATTAAACGAAATTGAAGAAGTTGTTGGTAAGTAAATAAGCCCAATTTCCCTCTACCGTTACTTGTACGATCTAAAGAATCATCGTGCATAATCACCCACTGTTGATCGGCCGTTAAATGAATATCTGTCTCAATCGCTTCATATTTTGTTTGCTTAAAAGCTGGCAATGAATTTTCCGGTGCATATTGATGATTGCCCCGATGATTGACATACATAGCCACTCGATTTTTCGATACCTTATCTTTCATTTCACCCATCCTTTGTGTTCCAGTTTGGTCTATCTCAACATCTACTAGACTATCAATTTCCTTGCCATCAAAATGAACTCTGCGCGTATCAATCATCACTTCAAAAATTCCTTGTTGATTTGGCGAATTAACTGTATACCACTGCAAGTCATCTTGTTTGCCTCTAGATGTCCACACTGCAAAACGCGCTTGCAAAATCCGCTCATTCTTATTTAACTTCAATTGTAGTGCATAAATACCACGTGGACCATCTATTTTCTTCATTTTGTAACTAATGGTTTTCAAAATATATTTAGGAATGAAAAATTGCTTGCTAATGAGACTCACTTGCGACTGAGTTGGCGTATTTCTTTGAATATAGCCAGTATAATACCCCGTCTCATAGCGGTTATGATCATGGTTCGTAAAATATAAAGATAAATGCTTTGGTCCTGTTTGTTTTAATGGATAATTTTTGACATCATCCAAGCCATTTGCCTGACTGAACATTGCTATTTGATAAGAAACATTTTTTAATAATGGATAAGTAAAGTTGAAATCCATCTGAATCTTTCCATCATCAATATTCGTATAGTCAAAATACATACTCTCAATGCTATTTTCTTCTTGATGTTCAAAATCAGCTAAAGAAAAATCTGTTAAATGATGCCCCATAAATTCATGTTTTTGCGATTTTCTTTCTCTTTGGACTATCCTTTTCAATCGTTTCTCTTTAATCAAATGCATTGGTTGAGGAGAAGCTAACTGAAGGCTCGGATAGAATGATGGCTTTGGTTGACGATAATTTTTTGCTTTGAAATGATCTTGAATTGGAAAATACTCATACTCCATCAACAATCCCGAAAGCAAAACCCCTTGGCGCCATTTTGTTTTTGGACGCTGAGAAAAAAATTCTGTTTGAATATAATAAGTCGTATCAGATAATTTCCTAGCTGGAATTTCGTAATAGTCTTTACTATTTTTTTGATAAAAGACCATTGAGACAAAGCGACTCTGTTGGCTAACCGGAATTTCGATATAACTTTCAAAATAGCCATTTTTAGATTGCGACTGATGATTATAGACTTTCACCGCTTGATTGGCTAAACCATCCATTTGATTCGTATTTGCTAAACCTAGCTGATGTGCTAATTGAGGAATCATCGCATCTGGTTTTGTTTTAAAAACATGCTCTTCTTTAGGTGGATGTAAAGCAAGATAAATATCATCAGCATAACAATAAATAAGCATGCCGATAAAGATAATAGCTAGCGTCACACCACCGATAATTTTTTTATTTTTCATGATTTAATACCATCTTTTCTTCACTATGAATGAGTATAAAACTTTCCAAATGGTATGTGAATAGATGTTATTTCATTCTAAACAAATCTTAATAAAATAAACGGCCTCTTCTCTAAAATTTAGAAAAGAAGCCGCTTTGAAGCTTTCATTATAAACTGTCTAAAAGAATCGCTACATATTGTTCTAAAAATTCTTGATCGATTTCATCATACATCCCAATTTTAGAACTATCGATATCCAGTACACCGATTAATTTGCCGTCTTTAACCATTGGCACGACAATTTCAGACATTGCTGCAGAATCACAAGAAATATAATTCTCATGCTCTTTGACATTAGGGACGATTAATGTTTCTTCCTTTTGCGCAGATTCTCCACAAACACCTTTGCCCATTTGAATTCTCGTACAAGAAACTCTCCCTTGAAATGGTCCTAAAATTAATTCTTGTCCATCAAAAAGATAATAACCGGCAAATACCGTTTCCTTTAATGTTTCATTTAATAAAGCAGATGAATTACTCAAATTTGCAATCCAATTACTTTCAATCTCTAATAAGCCTTTTTGTTGAAGCAATAATAACTCATAAGCTTCACGTTTTTCTTCTTTTGACCACATACACGCTGCCCCTTTCATTTTCCATAATGATACTTTACCACAAGGAATCTGAAAAGAAAATCTTTTTGAGTTATCCACATCATTCAAAAAATATCGGAATTTTTGTTTCACAATTTTTGAGGAAGATAAAATTTTTCCTTGACGTGTTGATATCATCCGTTTTTAAAGTAGAACAAACATTTGTATATCAGCAAGTAAAACTGTTTATGTGAGTTATCCTCAAAAAAATGAAAATATAAGAATGCTTATTTGACGCAATTTCATACGGATTATTTCGCAAAAAGCGTTTTATTTTTTCACCTTGTTTCACTAAAAAATTTGTTTCACAGCGGCACATCACTTATTGAAAATCAATTATTGGAAGAAGGCGAGTAAAACACCGGCTGCTACGGATGAACCAATAACTCCGGCAACATTTGGTCCCATCGCATACATCAATAAATAGTTATGAGGATTGGCTTTTTGACCTTCTAAATGAACCACACGCGCTGCCATTGGAACGGCTGATACCCCTGCTGCACCAATCATTGGGTTTACTTTTCCTTTTGTCACATAATACATGAGTTTGCCCATCAATACCCCTGAAGCAGTACCGACTGCAAAAGCGATCAACCCAAGCATAATAATAATTAAGGTCGTTTTGGATAAGAATAAATTTCCTTCTGCCTTGGCACCCACTGTTAAACCTAAAATAACGGTGATAATATACATAAAGACATTTTGTAAGACTTCAGATAATTTCGGTACTAATTTGACTTCACGAATTAGATTTCCTAACATCAAGCAACCAATCAATGTCGTGGCACTAGGAACTAATAGGCTGACAAAAATAGTCACAGCGATTGGAAAGATAATTTTTTCTTTTTGACTCACTTTACGGGTGACTTTCATTGGACATTGACGTTCTTTTTCTGTAGTCAGTGCACGAATAATCGGTGGTTGAATAATTGGCACCAACGCCATATAAGAATAAGCAGCTAAAGCAATGGCCGGTAATAAATTTGGTGCTAATCGACTGGTTAAAAAGATTGCTGTCGGACCATCTGCCCCACCAATAATGCCAATGGAAGCTGCTTCTTGTGGGGACATATGGAAAAGAAGGGCTAGGAAAAAGGCCGCAAAAATTCCAAACTGAGCTGCTCCCCCCAAAAGAATCGTATAAGGATTGGCAAGTAAGGGTTCAAAATCTGTCGCTGCTCCTAAACATAAAAAGATTAATGGCGGATAAATCCCTAATTCTGTACCCAAATATAAATAATGTAATAAGCCACCTGGTTGACCATTGGATGCACCGGCCATAAGATTGGCTAAAGGTAAATTCACTAACAACATCCCAAAGGCAATCGGAATCATTAAATACGGCTCATATTTCTTTTTAATTCCCAAATATAAGAAGAAACAAGCTAATAAAATCATGATTCCATTTTGCAGCGTTAAATTGGCTATTCCTGAAGTTTCAATCATTTGTTGAACAATTGCTGACATATGCTCACCCTACTTTCCACCTTGATTTAAGATTTTACTCATCACGACCATTAGCCCCCAGATGCCTAGCAAGACAACAAAAACCACGAGCATCGCAAAGAGCGTTAAAAATAGAATATCGCCTAATCCATACATACACTCACCTTCTTACCACTTTTTGATAGCGCTTTCTATTAACTATAGTATAACACAATTTCAATCATTTGACTGATAAATAAGAAATTTTTCGCATAAAACAAAAAATAAACATGCGCCTTGCTTGGTGCAAACAAGGTGCATGTCCATTAATTCTTTAGATTTTCAATTATGATAAGTCATGAATGCAGCTATCTTGATAGATGCTTTGCCAATCTTGCGAGAAATCATCAATAGCTTTTTGGATAGATGGCATACTAAAGGCTTGATCAACAACATCTGGACCAATCGTAACAGCTTGAGCCCCTTGATTGATAGCCTGTAACACTTGACTGACATTTTTAAAACTGGCTGCTAAGATTTTACTGTCGGAATGGACCCGCTTTATCTCAGCTGCAAGATTTTGAATCACTTGACTAGCCTGAATGTTTAAATTTTCCATCCGATTATAATAAGGTGCCAGATAATCCGCCCCTGCATGAATGGCTAATAACCCTTGAAATTCCGTATAAATGGCCGTGGCAGTGATATGAATACCTTGACGTTTCAACTCCTTCATTACTTTAAAGCCGACTTCATTACTTGGTACTTTAATATAGACTTGATCATCTACTTCTTTTAAGATTCTTTTCGCATCAGCCAACATGCCTTCATAGTCCGTCGCAACCACTTGGACATGTAAGGTACGATTTTGGCCAATGATTTTCCGAATTTGGCGTAAGTGTTCAAAAAAATCGATTTTCCCTTCTTTTTTAATGATGGATGGATTACTGGTTACCCCATCAATTGGTAAAGTATCTACATATTTTTGAATTTGTTCTAAATTAGCTGTATCTAATAATAGTTCCATCTTTTTCACCTTCAGTTACAAATTTTAAATGACATGTTCAGTACGTGCAATAATATCATCTTGAGTGGCTTTAGATAAGGCATTGAAGAAAGCTGAATAACCCGCAACGCGCACAATTAAATCACGATGTTTTTCAGGATGTTTTTGCGCATCTAATAAAGTTTCTCTTGAGACGACATTATATTGGATATGATAACCTTTCAAGGTATTAAAGAAAGTACGTAATAACATAATCAATTTTTGTTTATCTTCTTCCTTGGCTAAGGTTTGCGGATTCACTTTTTGATTTAATAGCACACCACCTAAGATATCTTCCGTTGGCAGTTTAGCCACTGATTTTAAGACTGCGGTGGGGCCGTGCTGATCCATATTATGTGATGGTGAGCAGCCTTCAGCTAATGGGCTCCATGCTTTTCGACCATCTGGAGTAGCCATCGTGCCTTTTCCTTGACCAACATTTGCAGAAATAGAAGAAGTACCTGAGTAACGAATACCACCAATTGGGCCACGACCATAACGAGTATTTGGATATTTTTTGATTTCATCAATATATACTTCATAAGCATCATGAACTAATTGATCAACATAATCTTCATCATTGCCATATTTTGGCGCATCTTCAATAATCATTTCACGGATTTTTTCATTCTCTTCTCCTTGCCAATCATGAATCAACGCATCCCATAATTGTTCAGTCGTAAATCTCTTTTCTTCAAAGACAAGCTTTTTAATTGCGGCTAAAGAATCAGCTAAATTCGCAATACCGATTTGTAAAGCAGAGATATAGTCATAGACTGCACCGCCTTCTTTCAAGGTTAAACCACGCGCAATACAATCATCTGTTAAAGCAGAACATAAAATATCAGGAACTTCACTTTCAATAGCTAGATCGACCACGTTTTCGACAATAACACTCATTTTTGTTAATTCACGTAAAGTCTGATCCCAAGCTTCAAGCAAATCATCAAAACTTTGCATCTGGGTAAAATGACCATGACCTTGTGCATAACGTTTACGGCTAACAGGATCAATACCATCATTCATCGTAATCATCAATATCTTCGCAAAATTGATATAGCTCATACCGGTACATCGATACCCCCATTTACCAGGTACAGCTGTTTCTACACAACCAATCGCACTATAATTGTAAGCATCCTCTTCTTTAACACCAAACTTGATAAAAGATGGAATAATAATTTCATCATTGTTAAAAGCTGGCATACCAAAGCCAAGTTTCATTACTTCAATCGCTTCATTCATAAATTTTGGATTTAAATTTTTATGATAGCGCACCGTCAAATTTGGTTGTGGCAAACGTGTTTGAGCAACACTTCGCAATACTAAGAAAGATAAATCATTCACTGCATCTTTTCTATCTGTTGTTTGGCCACCAATTGTTACATTTTGGTATAAAGGACTACCTGCACTGCTGAAAGTATGGGCTTGGCTACGAACTTTATTAATCGTTAGTGTTTTAATCCAAAGGTTAGTTAATAATTCAACAACTTGGTCTTCAGATATTATTCCTGCGTCAATATCATGGCGGTAATAAGGATACATATATTGATCAAAACGACCATAAGATAAGGAATGTCCGTTCGATTCAATTTGCAAAATTAATTGGATAAACCAAACAGATTGAATCGCTTCATGGAATGTTTCAGCTTTTTCATATGGTACTTTCGCACAAATACGACTAATTTCAAGTAATTCAGCCTTACGTTTCGCATCTTGTGTTTGTACAGCTTTTTCTTTAGCTAATTGACTAAAACGCATAGCATAGCTTCTTACCGCATCAATTACAATTAATACAGCGCGGTAAAAATGATACTTATGGATATTTTCTGGTTTGGTTAAGTCTAATGCTGCTTTAGCTTTTTTCGTTCGTTCTTCAAAATCGCGTAATCCATATTTTAAGACTTTTTCGTAATTCACGGCTAAATGGGCATCTCCAGAATTCATCTTACCTTCCATACCGAAAAATCCTGATTCCATATAAACTTTTACTTCTTCTGGCAACATCGCACCGGCTCTAGCTCTTAGATTATTATTTTCCCAAAATGGCGCAATGGAACGTAATTGTTCTTTGGTTTCTTCTGTAATATAGAAAACATCGCCATCACGTTTTTCAAAAGTATCCAATTCATTCAAGACAAATTCGAGGGTGTATTCTGGAAAAATCGGTGCATCTTTATTGGATTTTGCTTGATTTCCTACAATTAAGGTCTCATCTTCAATATAAATACTCATGTGCTCCAAAATATTTTGTAACATATAGGCACGTTTCAAAAGATTAGGTTCGTTTTGATGCCGTTTATAGCTTTCAGTAGCTAAAATCGCGCGCTCTGCACAAATATAAGGTTTCTTGTCTAAAACTTCTTCACGATATTGATTCATCCGTGGGGTTAAATCTCCAAAATGTTTACGATTAACATGATCTTGCGTCGCTACAGCAGTTGACATATAAATCCCTCTTTTCTTCATTTGAAACCTTTATTGATTTCTTACGCACACAATATAGCACACCTTTTCACAATTTGTCAAATGAAACTTTGTTAAATTACGAATGAAATCTAGAAACTTAAACCAATAAAAAAGTCTAAGTAAAACTAGCGAAACTAGATCTACTTAGACAAAAAACATTTATTTTAGACTGTCGCAACCTGAATGTCTTGCTCATTTAAAAAGTGAATGGTTGCTTCATCAATTCCCGCATCCGTATACACATGCGAAATATCGGCAAAATTAAATTCAGAAATGACCCCCATTTGTTCAAACTTGGTGGAATCAGTAAGCACAATGGTTTGATTGGCACTTTGCATCATCGCGTTGGCAGTATCCGCTCGAGTGATATCACTACCAGTAAAACCACGTGCACGATCAAAGCCATCAATCCCAACAAATAGTTTATCTACTCGAAATTCACTGATTACTTTTTTGACAAGCGGCCCCACATTGACTTGCGAATCTTTTTGATATTCTCCACCAAGCAAAATAATTTTGACACTATCTGCCTTACGTACATAAGAAGCAATAAAACAAGAATTGGTAATAATCGTCACATCATTTTTATTATATGCTAATTCTTCTGCTAGAAGTGCACAAGTCGATCCTGATTCAATCATCACCATCTCGCCATCTTTTACTAATTCAGCAGCTTTTTTAGCAATTTTACGCTTCAAGTCATAATTAATAGCCAGGCGATAATTGATATCATCTTGATTATTTAATACCGCAAAACCATGTTGGCGATGCAAAATTCCCCGACTTTCTAATTTATCTAAATCTTTTCGAATCGTGACCCGTGAGACTTTTAATAAATCAGCCAATTCATTGACTTCTATTTTTTTCTTTTCACTAACAATCGCAATAATTTCTTCTTCTCTAGTCATCAACCTCATCCTTTCTCAGGCAAATCTAGCATAACATAAACCAGCATGCCTTTCAATTTACAGATATCACATTTCATTTGAAATAAATTATATTTACGTTTGAAGTTTATTGTGTTAAGATAAACATGAAAGAAAGAAGGGATACTATGATGCGTTCAGTTAAACAAGCTTGTATTTTCAATATTCAAAAATTTAGTCTACATGATGGTCCTGGGATTCGTTCGGTCGTATTTTTTAAAGGATGCCCCTTGCGCTGTTATTGGTGTGCCAACCCTGAATCACAAAATGCACATCCCGAAGAAATGTACAATCCCCAAAAGAAAAAAATGCAAACGGTTGGTAAAATGCAAACAGTCGACCAAATTATGGAAGAAGTATTAAAAGACCTTCCTTTTTACCAAGAATCAGGTGGTGGCGTTACACTATCCGGTGGAGAAGTCTTGTTTCAAGCTGATTTTGCCCTCGATTTACTCAAAGCCTTAAAAGCCCAAAATGTCCATACCGCTATAGAAACGACTGGATATTGTAAAGCAGATACCTTTCAAGAAATCGCACAGTATGTTGATTTAATTTATTTTGACATTAAACATTATGATAACGAAAAGCATCGCCAAGGTACGGGGGTTAAACAAGATATCATCTTGCAAAATCTCAGTTATGCCATCCAGCATCATCAAATCATTGTGCGGATTCCGATTATTCCAGGATACAATGATAGCCTAGAAGATGCTAAAGAATTTGCAAAATTATTTACTTTATATGGTGTGCAAAATATTGAGCTACTTCCTTTCCATCAATTTGGTGAAAAAAAATATGAACAGCTCAACCGTCCCTATCGTCTAGCTAAGGTCAGCCAACTACACACAGAAGATCTCTTCAAACATCAAAAAATCTTTGAAAAAGCAGGAATTACTTGTCTCGTGCGCTAAAGCATTTTTTTGGTAAATTCATCCATTCTTGATATAATGAAAAAAAGAAAGGATGAACGTCATGACAACTATTGATATTCGCAGTAAAAAAACACGCCAACAAATCATCGAGGCCTTCATTACTTTATTGCATCAAAAGAGTTTAGAAAAAATCAAAATTGCCGATATTACCAATCAAGCACAAATCAATCGGGCAACTTTTTATAATTACTTTACTGATAAATATCACTTGCTAGACATGATTACTAAAGAAACTTTACTCGCTCAAATTCAAGAACAAATTCTACCAGACGAGCCGTTTTCTTTAGAGTTATTAAAGAAGATTTTCTTAATTTTGGCTGATTTTCATACCGATATGGCTAGCATCTGCAAGAAGAACTATGTCGAAGCCTTGAGTTTTTATACTAGCCCTGTATTAAGAGAAGATTTGCAACTGATTTTACAACGGGCGATTCCAAAACCATTACGCACACCAGAAAGTGAAATTTTAACGACTTCAACCAGTTGGCTATTAATCGGTATGGCCTATGAATGGAAAAAATCACAAAAAGTGCCAGCTGCTCTTTATTTTGATAGCTTTAAGCGCCAATTCGAACAATACGTCTTACAAATCCAAATGAGTGCATAAAAAAGAACGGTCAGCTGTACTGACCCCCAAAAGTTAGACCATAAAATCTAACAATTGGAGGTCGGTATTTTTATGTCCAAATATTCTTTTGAGTTTAAAAAGCAAGTTGTAAATGCTTATCTTAATGGCGAAGGTGGTTATACTTATCTTGCAAATAAGTTCGGCATTCCATCTGATAATACAGTTAAACTATGGGTGGATAATTACAATGCATTT
>SKEU01000423.1_pt1 | contig 29732 bp, 47 predicted proteins | sample 4819571 | NCBI WGS metagenome assembly SKEU01 (sample SAMN11008801, study PRJNA524170) | human gut metagenome | biome: Human fecal sample; material: Feces; isolation source: fecal sample from pouch patient p8, p16 | host: Homo sapiens | place: Israel: Tel-Aviv | collected 2015-06-23
TGACATTCGTTGAGTTTTAGTGATGTTTTTAAAGATTTATATTTATAATATTTAGAAATTCATAATACTTTACAGCAATCAATCAAACCACTCGAAAACGCCTACAGTTCCATTAGCCTTAAATAAGATTTTATAGTTCTTATAAGCTAGACCGTCTGGATAAATCTTAGAATATGTTCTAACTGCATTTTTTAACGCCTCTGTTGTTATGCCTAGAAATTCTGCTGATTCCCACATAAATGTGAATCTTTCATTATAACAATCTATAAAATCTTGTGGAGTAACCAGCAGTGTAAAGCCAATATCTCTAGCTTTTTGTTCTTGTTTTCTTTTTTCATTAGTGTCCTGATCGACAATATCCCCAACGCTAGATAAGTGGTGACCGATTTCTTCAGTTATAGTGCTTGCCATTTCTTGAATTGATTGTTCTGGATTTAAATAAATGACATTATCGATATACAATCCTTTTTGTTTCTCTGGCATATACTTTTCAAATTTATATTCTAAATTGGGAAACTTAGACATGAATTTTTCGACCTTATCCACTCAACAACACCTACTTACTGTGATCTCTATTTTTAATGTAATCAATGAAATTTAATATTTCCTTCATTTCATCATCTGAAACATCGTCATCAATGTGAGCAGCAACAGTTTGTTGTTTTTTAGTATAAGTCGAATCATTCTTTTGGTTTCTTCCATGAAGATAATCTAAAGTTACTCCAAAATAGTCTGCAATTTTGTTTTGGATTTCTACATCAGGAGTTCTTCTGCCTTGTTCGTAAGATGAGTACGTAGTTCTAGCAACACCTAATAATTTTGCCATATCATTTTGGGTTAAATTTCTTTGTTTTCTTAATTCTGTTAAACGATTACCAAACATTTTTTACACCTCCTAATGATTCGCTTCGTATTAATCATACTACGCATATTGCGTATAATAAATGTAAACAAAAAAATGTGTCAAAAAGAGTATTTTATCGTTGACACGTGTCAAAATGCGTAGTACTATAAAAATACGCAATTCGACACATTGAAAGGGTGGGTGGTTTTTAATGAATAACTGGCTAGTTAAAATGCGGACATCAAAAAAAATGACGCAAGATGAAGTAGCTCGATTAGCTGATATACCAAGAACAACGTATTCATCTATAGAGCAAGGAAGACGTAGACCATCTGTCGAGAATGCTATGCGTATAGCATCCGCATTAGAATTCGACTGGACTATTTTTTTTGAGAAAGAAAGACGCGAATTGACACGTAAGGGGGTTGCCAAATGACACGACAAGAAAAAATAAACATTGTACTTGATGCTAGACCACGATTGATTCACATCATCAAATGCGCTAACGATGATCAACTTGATCGCTTAGTTGCAGAAGTTCAAAAAGAACTTCAACGAGAATTAGATGAAGCGGCTTTTGTTTGATTTATAAATCAATAATATAGGGAATTTGTTCATATTACTATGTGGGTAAATAAGAAAAAGGAGTGGGGAAAATGCTAAAACAATCAGTGGTGATTAGAGAGCCGTTAGTTGAAGCGATTAATAAGAGTGGTGAAACCAAGAAGGAAATAGCAAGGCAAATCAATGTATCACAACAATCACTAAGCGATTGGTCAACGCCACATAATACAAAGCCAGTCACACTTGAAAATGCCCAAGCTTTAACTGATCACTTTCGAGATTCTGATTTTACTCTTCAAGTGATTCATGAGTTTTTCGGTCTATTCAAATCAATTGATGGTGATGTTTATAGAAGAGATCCATCTTCATTAGATAAGTTGCAAATGATTGAATCTGACGAACGTAAGCAGAAGAAACAAGAAGTTGAGAAAATTCTTCTTAAACAAGTTAATTATTTAACCGCTGACGATCGTCAACAAATAATCTCATACGCCTATGAGTTTTTAGACGAGATTATGGTTGAAGTAACTCTTATCAGTGCATTATGCGAAATGCTTGGTATCGACATCCGTAAGCTCAGTGAGCAGCGATTATCGTACTGGGTAAATCAAGGATATATGAAAGGATGATGGAAATGGAAACATTGGAAAATATTTTTCCAAAAAAAGTTGTCTTGAAGCGCAACAATAAAAGAAACATTGAAAAATTAACATACTCAGTTACTGAAGCGGCATTAGCTATAACAACAAATCCTCAAAATGTTAAAGATTTGATTGAGATGGGATACATCGGTTTTTTGAAACTCGGTGAAATTAGAATTCCTAAAACTGAAGTCGCTCGATTTTTAGAGAATCATATGAATGAAGATCTTGCTAGCGAAATTGCTAAATATAGAGAGGAGAGAAAGAAATGAAAACTGTATTTAAAATGACTGTCAAGAGCGCTTTGCTTATGAGTCTAGTAGCAATCGTACTGGCAAGTATTAATCCAGCATATGCACTTATTTATTGGGGAACCTTAGTAGCGGTTACTGCTGTAAGAGAAAGTTTCAAAATGCCAACACAAAAAAGACCGACCAGCGACGGCAATCGCTAATCGGCAACATAACAAAATATCTTATCTGTATTTTAGCATGAAAGGAAGGCTAAAACAATGAACGATTTTGGACAAGCATTAGATCAGTATTTAACTACTCCAGAATGGGGCACACCACACGAAGAGGAGGAAGACGATGAGTAAGTCTACTTTAGAAATGAGCCGTCAAGAGTGGATTGAGGACCGTAAAAAAGGTATTGGCGGCTCTGATGTTGGAACGATTTTAGGGTTGAACAAATGGAAATCACCTTATCAATTATGGCTTGAAAAAACAGGACAGGTTGTACTTGAAGAAACAGCAAGCGAGCCAGCTTATTGGGGCAATATCTTAGAAGAAGTTGTTGCTAAAGAATTTCAAGAACGGACAGGTAAAAAGGTTCGCAGAAGAAACCAAGTGTTTGAACATCCGTTACATCCATTTTTAAGAGCAAATATTGATCGTGACGTAGTAGGGGAAAACGCCATTCTTGAATGCAAAACAGCTAACCAATTTCTTGGTAAAGAGTGGGAAGGAGAAGAAGTCCCGCTTAGCTATCTCTGTCAGATTCAACATTATATGAACGTTCTAAACAAAGACTATTGTTACATCGCTGTCTTAATCGGTGGTCAAAAATTTATCTGGAAGCGGATTGAACGAGATCAAGAGCTGATCGATACAATCACTGAACAATTAGTAGAGTTTTGGGAAACGAACGTAATTGAAGGTATCGAGCCTGTAATTGACGGAAGTGAAGCGACTGCTGACTTCTTAAAAGAAAAATATGCAGATGTAGAAGAAAATCAAACAGCTCTACCATCACGTTTTGATGAACTTATCGAGCAAAAAAGAGAACTCAAGCGGACGAAAAAAGAAATTGAGGCAGCTATCCGTCAAGTAGACAACGAAATCATCAGTGAGCTAGGTAAACGTGAAGCCAGTATCGGTATCACACAAAGAAACATCATCAGTTGGAAACTTATCCGTACGAGACGTATAAACTCGAAGAAACTAGCAGAGAAATATCCAGATATCGTAAATGATGAAGAGATTTATAACGTTACTGAATCAAGAAGGCTAACCGAAAAGGAGATCAAATAATATGGCAACAAATGAATCGTTAAAAAATCAATTGGCAGAAAAGCCACAGAAACAAGTTGCACCAGGACAGTTAGGGCTTAAAGCTCTAATGAATACACCAACAATGAGAAAGAAATTTGAAGAAGTACTTCATGACAATGCTAATGCTTTTATGTCGAATGTTATGACTCTTGTATCTAATGACAGTTATCTTGCAGATAGTGAACCGATGTCTATCATGAGTGGTGCGTTAACTGCTGCAACATTAAATCTTGGACTAGATAAGAATCTTGGCTATGCCTATCTCGTTCCATTTAATATCAAAAACAATCAAACAGGAAAATGGGAAAAGAAAGCTCAATTTATGCTTGGCTATAAAGGATATATCCAATTAGCCCAACGATCAGGTAAATACAAAGCATTAAATGTGATTGAAGTTTACGAAGGAGAACTAAAAAGCTGGAACCGACTGACAGAAGAGTTCGAGTTTGATCCAAATGGTAGAACATCTGATGAAGTCATTGGATATGTTGGCTATTTTGAATTACTGAATGGATTCAAGAAAACTGTCTATTGGACCAAACAAGAAATTGAAGCTCATCGAATTGCTAACAATAAAGATCGAGATAAGACAAAGTTAAGTGGTGTGTGGGCATCTGATTACAATGCAATGGCACGAAAAACTGTTTTGAGAAATCTTCTTTCTAAATGGGGGATCTTATCCATTGAAATGCAAGAAGCTACCACATCGGATGAGAGAGTCCAAAGAGTTCAAGAAGATGGCAGCATTATTGCTGAAACAGAAGTTGAGGAAGATATTCCTGAAAGAAAAGAAGCAGAGGTTATTTCTGAAAAAAACGAAGATGTACAAACTGGATTATTTGATGCATCTAATCCGCCGTTAAACAAATAATGAGGGAGTTTTCTCCCTCAAATTACTAGAACGAAAGGAGGGACTCAATTGGATTACATCGGACAGCTTAATGCTTTTGACAATTGGCTTGAATATAACGAGCTTGGCGCTGGTCCCCAACTGCTTTGGTATAAGCTAATGGCTATAGCAAACAAAAGTGGATGGCAGAGCGAATTATCGATTGCCAATACAAGGCTACAAGCAATGACTAAAACGTCTGAAAAAACATTGATTAACAATCGTAATCAATTGATCCAAAACGGACTCCTTCAATATAAAAAGAGAGGTCGTACAAAAGCTGGAGTTTATATTCTTTCTGATCTAACTGGAAATTTTACAGTAAAAACTACAGTAGATAATACGGTAGAAAACTCCGCTACTGGAAATATTCCAGTAGATAGTAAAGTAAATCCGAAAGTAAATAGGGAAGTAAATCCTTCAGTAGATTCTACAGTAAATCCTTCAGCTTATATAAACAATACAAAACAAAACAAGACAAATAAAGAAGATGATATAGGCGTGTATGAGTTCATCCAAAAAAACTGGGGGAAAGTACCTACTGGACTTTTGCAAGGAGCATTAGGACCGATGATTAAAACTTGGGGAGCAGATATGATTCTCTTTGCTTTTAAATTAGCTTTCGAAAACAACGTTGAGATGCCAGGATTGAAAAAATACGTTGAAGCGATATTAAATTCATGGAGTAATCAAGGAATTAAGACAATGGAATCAGCAGAAAAAGCCCAAGAAGATTTTAAGAACAAGAAAAAACAAAACTATCTTCCTAAACGTCAAAACAATGTACGGCGTGAAAAATTACCTGATTGGGTCAACAAACATCAAGAAGAAAAGACGCTAGATCCTGATAAAAAAGCAGAATTAGAAGCCCGCTTTGCTGCTTATCAGGCTAAGAAGGAGGCGCTTCTTGAGAATGAATAAATATCGTAATCGAAAAACTATCCATCGAGGTATCAAATTCGATTCTATCGCAGAAGCAGAGTACTACGATCTAGCCTTGTGGCAAGCGGAAGCGAATGGCTGGAAAGTGAAACTTCAGGAACGATTTGAGCTGATGCCGAAATTTGAACTAGACGGAAAGAAGTATCGCAAGATCGAGTATATTCCCGACTTTACATTTTATAAAAACGGCAAGCTTGTCAAAGTCATAGATGTTAAAGGGATGCAGACAAAAGACTTTAAGATCAAGGCAAAATTGTTTTGTCATAAATATCAAGTGCCATTGATTTTAGCTAAAAAATATCGGAATACGTTCAAGGAAGAACGGTTTTAACGAGGTGGTCCATCATGACAACAGAAGAAGTGATTCAAATGCGAATTCGAAGCATTCAACGTGAAATTGACGATCTGGAACGAACAAAGGCAGTGATGGTCAATGAAACGGCGAGAAAGGCAATCGATTTGCACATAGAGAATTTAAGAAGGGAAATTCGTAGATTGGAGGAATGATCGTGGATAAGAAATCAGCGATGAAACGAATCATCAAACTGACACATTCTGAGAATTGGCAAGAAGGCAAAGAAATAGTTGCAGAAGTCCAAAAGCTCGGTAAATCAATGTGGAATGAAAAGCCCAAACGGAGAACGCCGAGAAAAATTGCAATCTGGCATGGTGACCGAATTCTAGTGACAGGTACCGCTGAACAGTTATCTGAAATTACTGGTCTGAGCAAAAACATTATTTGGGATAGAGCTAGGAGTTTATGGATTGATTCAAAAGGACGACAGTTTAGGTATGTGGAGGAGAAAAAATGCTAGGCATGAGAATCGAAGATTATCGAATTACCAGTGATTCTAGAAACATTGTCTTATCGAAGGTAAGACGAGACGAAGAAGGAAACATCCGCTACACAGAAACAAAAGAAGAATCACGAGCAGATATCGGATACTTTCAAACTGTCTCATCGTGTTTGAAGGCGATACAACGCGATTACGTGTTAAGTGAAGAAAGAACGATAAAAAGTATTATCGAGTACAAAAAAGCGTTAGAAAACATCACTAGACAGTTTGAACAGGCATGTGAGATTGAGGAGGAGAAGTAATGGACGAAGAAATGTTAAAAGAAGAGATAAAGAACACTTTGTCAATTTAGCAAATATTAATTATTGTCCGATGTGCGGGAAAAAATTAGAACAAGAGGAATAGAAATGAAAACATACACAATCAAGTTTTATGGAAATAAAACCTTTGTATACATCCTAAGCGGTCTCAGACTTGATTTTAGAGGCTATTCAAAAGAAGACCTTTTAGAATACTTATATGGTTACGGATATTTAAATGAAGATGAACTAATAAGCTTAGAGAAATTTACAAATGCTTGGACGATTGAGGAGGAAGCGGAATGAAAGAATATAAACGCCAGCACATTATCAAGCATGCTCTAGAAATGTACATCCAGCGTGAAGGTGCATCGGAAAAAGACATTAAACAAGAAAAGTCGGTTCTTAAAGAAGTGGAACAAGAGATTTCTCGTATGAAAGAGAGGTTTCAAACGGGGTGTGAATGCTAAATGTTCAAAATAGCATTTTATCTGTTCGATTACAAAGATGGTTCGTTTAAGAAAGTTTATTTCCATCACTGGAATGATAGCAAGCCAGTTTTTACAAAAAACAAGAGGAGAGCTCAGGAGTATTTTGATGAAAGATCAGCAAATAAAGATATAGTGCAGTTAAAAAAAGCAGAATCACCATCTTCGAAAACATTATCTATAAAATTGGAGGAAGCGGAATGAACAACAGACATCGCAGAATAACAAAACTAAGAAAACAGGAACTGAATGTACTAAAGACAAAGTTTGAAAAAGAATATGGAATTTCAGCAGAAGAAACATATAAAGTGGCAAGTCAGTGTGTTGCTGATGCAAGTGATGCTATTCGTAAGTTTGGAATTTCGATATTAAGTGATGATCGTAAATGGGAGGAAAAAGAATGAAACTAAAAGACGGATTTTACGCTAGTAGTCATGGTATCGGCGGTTTAATGCTAGATATGCCGACAAAGAACCCTAAAACACGTAAGAAACCAAAATTCAAAGTCGGTGACATGGTTCGCTGCGAAGCAGAAGGGTTCATCTATCCATTTCGTGGATATGTAGAACATGTTTATAATCACTCAGCGATCATTCGTATTGAAAACACGATGGAATGTGATAAGTGGTTAGCGAAAAGCAAAGAGAATTTAGCAGTGGTGAGATTGGTGGATATGGAACTAATCAATGACAAATAAAAAAGCCGGATCGCTCCGACTGATGTAATAAATCCGACAAGTTTATTATATCACAGGAGGCAGCTATGGAGTTAAAAGGAATTGAGTTAAGTGACATCGAAAAAATGCAAGGAGATCATTGTGCAATCATCATTTCAAACGGGCAAATGAAAAGTGTAAAGCTTCCTCCGTTTGGAACAATAGTCATAGAATCCCATTGCAATAAAGTCAAGCAAGTTAAAGAAGAAGTGAAACAATTATTTTAAATATCGTCCTACCAGAAAACTGGCGGACACAAGTTGACAAGAACTTTCTTGTTGATTTGTGTCCGCTTTTTTGTTTGCGAAATTATTGAGGAGGCTATCTATATGAATGATTTAATTCAGGAATACAAGAATGACTTGAAAATGTTGAAAAAGCAACATCAAAAAATCTTAAATAAACGATATCGCACACCTGCCAAAGAACATGGGAGAGTGATACATAAATTAATTGATGATCGTTCTCCTCGAGATATAGCAGATCAAAAAGTAATAGCAGAAGCTATATCAACAACAGAATATGCTTTATTTTGGCTAGAAACAGGGAGAGAAAAACCATTTGATGATGAACAAGCTAAGAAGATACCAAAACATAGGAGAGCCGTTAAAGTGGCAGATATCGATGTTATGAGTTATCAAGTTTACTTGCAAGAAATAGAAAAACCTGCTGAAGAGACGATTTCCCCAAAGAAAAGAGAAATGTTGCTCCAAGTGACGGAGATAGAATCTTTATTGTCTAATAAAGAACTGACATTATTCCATCTGATCAATAAAGATCTATGCACTTATGGAGAAGCTGCTGAAAAAATGGACTTAGCTGTTGGAACAGTCAAATCCATGTCTCAGAGGATAAAAAATAAAATCGATAATTATTTTGAATATGGACACCAAATCAACCTTTTTGAGATTAGCTAAAATTTGTAAACCATTCCCACCTATAAGTGAAGTCAATTATTAGATTAGACACTCACAAGTTAATTCATTCTTTTATTCCGAATAATTGTTCTTCAAAAATAAATCATGCATCGTTTTCGATGCTTCTTCTTTAACGATAGTCAGTGGCAACCAACATAAATAAAAAGGATGTGAACTCAACTCCTCCTAAAACGTTCTTATTATCTATTTGTTGTCACTGGCTATTTCATACATATTATAGGGAGGCAAGCTGATGAGGAACTACTGGTATGTGTCATTGATCAACGATTATCCAAGATGCAAAGATTGTCGTGATAAAAGAGTTGTTCAATCTGTTCAAATGAAAAGCAAATATTCTGTTATAGAGATGATCAGAGAAGCCGAACCGAATGAAATTGATGCATGCCGTTTAGTCTATTGCGGTCATGGTTTCTATTCAGATAAACACATACAGGAAAATCTTTCAAAGTATATTTAAGTACAATCAAGAAACTGAGAGGTGGTGAGAATGGTTGAACTAAAAAATAATAAACAAGAACAATTTGCAAAAGAATATCTAATTGATCTTAATGCAACGCAAGCGGCCATTCGAGCCGGATATTCCAGCAAAACTGCATATTCTCAAGGACAACGGTTGTTGAAAAATGTTGAAATTCAAACTCGTATTTCTGAATTAATGAATGAAAGAAGTCGTAGAACAGAAATAACTGCTGATCGTGTGATCCAAGAAATAGCTAAAATTGCTTTTTCGGACATCGGAGAATATATGACTTGGGATCAAGATGGAAATATAACCATGCTTTCAAGTGATAATTTAGATACGAGTGTAATTCAAGCTATAAAAAGTAATCGAACTTTACGACCGATTGGCGATGGAGAAGAAGTTATAGATTCATCTTTAGAAGTGAAGTTTCATCCTAAACTTAAAGCTCTTGAGTTGCTTTATAATCACGTTAATGGTTCAGACAAACTATCTAAGGCTCAGGTTAGAAAGGCAATTGCTGAAGCAAAAATAATTGAAAATAAAGCAGATAAGTTAACTGCTGGAGGAAAAGTCAATAATCTGCTTCAAGCTCTCTTAGATGTTAAATCTGGAGGTGATGGAAGTAATGGAACTGAAGTTTAGCCCGAAACAGATTAGTAATATTAATCAAGTGGTTCAAGGGATTACTTTTGAATTGAATGAAGGAACACCTCGTAGTGGGAAGACAACTTCCGATATTTTTAAAATGGCTGATTTTTATTTGAGATCCCCTGATCAAAACCATCTTGTAACTGCTTATAACCAGGAACAAGCTTATCGAATGTTTATGGATGGAGATGGATTAGGCTTGGTTCATATATTTGATGGTTGTTCCGATATACGACACGATGAACATGGTGATCATCTGTTGTTATATGCTCCAAACGGTGAAAAGAAAATTTATTATAAAGGTGGAGGGAAGATAAACTCTGTTGGGGCTATCACGGGTATGTCTTTAGGAACGGTGACATTTCTCGAATTTAATCTATTGCACAAAGACTTTATCAATGAATGCTTTAGACGGACATTTGCCGCTGAATGGCGTTACCACTTAGGAGAACAGAACCCACCAGCGCCAAACCATCCTAATCTTGAATTGCTTGAACGTTTTGAGAAGTCAGGACGTTTTTTATTTCGTCATTGGACACCGAACGACAATCCAATTTTAAGTGAGGAGCGAAAGAAAGAACTTTTTGATGAGCTTTCTAGTAGTGAATATCTTCTAGAACGTGACTGGTACGGACATCGAGTATTACCGCAAGGTGTTATCTATGCTATGTTTGGCAAGAACAACAAAGCTACCGAGATAAAGGGGAATATAATTGAAACATTTTTTACTGCAGATGGTGGGCAAGCTGATGCTACGACTTGTGCTTTTTGGGTGGTTACTCATCACGAAGGAAAGTTTTATTTGTATCGTTTAGCTAACTACTATCATAGCGGAACTGAGACTGGAGAAACCAAGGCGATGTCTATATACGCTAAAGAAATCAAAAAGTTTGTCGAGTGGTGCTATACAAAATGGAAACATCTTCCTCGATGGAACTGGTTCTTTGTCGATCCAGCATGTAAAACACTAAGAACAGAACTGGATTTAATTGGTATTGAGACTGATAAAGCTGATAATAATAGTTCTGACAAAGTTTCGAGTAATGGATTGAAAATCGAAGTCGGCATTGAACGTCTCCAAAATACAATGACTAGTGGACAATTCATTATCTTGGAAAACGGAGAAGAATATGACCACTATAATTTTGAAAAAGAAATATCTATGTACGTAAGAAATGACAATGGATTACCGATTGATAAATATAATCACGCTCTCGATGAAGCGAGATATGGAAACAATTATTTCTACAAAACTTACATCGCCTAGAAAAGAGGTGGACAAATGTTCGATAAATTAAAAGCTTTGTTTAGGATTGGAGGTGCAAAAATAGGAATGGTTGAAACATTGAATAGTATCACAGATCATCCAAAGATTGCTATGAGTGATAGCGAATTAAGTCGAATAAGGAACAATAAAGAAATTTATAGAAACGTTTATGGGGACATAGAATATATCAATAGTGATGGTTATAGGCAGACGCGTCCTTTTCACTCGTTGAACGTATCCAAAGTAGTGTCCAGAAAGTTATCTAAGCTAGTATTCAACGATGGATGCAACATCAGTTTGGATGATGAAAAAGCTGATGAATTTTTGCAGTCGGTATTTGCTGACAATAAATTCAGGAAAAACTTCGGAGAAGAGCTAGAGGCTGGTTATGCCATTGGCGGTTTAGCTTTGAGGCCGTACGTGGATACTAATTCAGGTAAAATCAAAATTTCATTTTGTCGAGCTGATACATTTTTCCCTCTACAATCCAATACCAATGATATTTCAGAAGCAGCCATCGCTACTGTAACTCAGCAAGCCGAGGGACAAAAGACAATCTATTATACTTTGCTAGAATTTCATGAATGGGTTGACGGAAAGTACCGCATCAGAAACGAATTGTATCGATCTGAAGAACAAAAGCAAGTTGGTGTGAGGGTTCCTCTCAACTCTTTAGAAAAGTACAAAAATCTGCAGGAGGAGACAATCTTAGATGGTTTTAGTCGTCCTCTTTTTGTGTATATAAAGCTAGCGGGTAAAAATAATATTAATTTAGATAGCCCACTAAGTTTGGGTGTGATCGACAACGCTAAGCGACAATTGGCAGATATCAATGAAAAATACGATGAGTTTATGTGGGAAATAGAAGAAGCTAGAAGAAAAATTTTAGCATCTGATCACTTTTTCAGAGTTAAATATGACAGCAATGGAAAACCAGTGAAGCGGTTTGACAGTAAAACATCTGTTTTTCAACGGCTTAAATCTGATGAACCTTTTATTGATGAATTCGCTCCATCATTGCGATCAACTGAATTTATAGCAAGTATCAATTTCATTTTGCGAATTATTGAGCTCCAGACAGGCTTTTCTAGTGGAACATTTAGTTTTGATGGCCAGTCTGTTAAAACAGCGACTGAGATAATTAGTGAAAACTCTGAAACTTTTTCTACTCGGTCAGATAATGTTCTTATTGTAGAAGAAGCGTTGAAAGAATTGATCACTACGATTTTTGAACTTGCTGAGGCATACAAGTTATTTAATCCTGTCAAAGAATTAGGAATAAATATCGACTTTGATGATGGTGTTTTCCAATCACAAGATGCCAAGGCTGATTATTACTCTAAACTAGTAACAGCTGGCTTAACATCTAAGTTAACTGCTATTCAAAAACTTACTGGAGTTACAGAAAAAGAAGCAAAAAGGATAGTATATGAGATTAGGGCTGAAACTCTTGATATGGATTACTCAGAGCATGAGCAAAACATAATTGAGGGACAATTAGGAAGTGAAGAATAATGGTTTCTCCACATCAGTTAGACTTATGGTCTTCTAATATGGCTCATCTATATCAATCGTTAGAAGGCGAATTAATACGTATTATCATCAAACGATTGAATAGTGGGCACGATAATATTTTAGATTGGCAAAGAGAAAAACTGCAACAGTTGCATCTATTTAATAAAGAAACTGCAAAAGTGATTTCTCAAATAACAGGAATTGCTGAATCTGAAATTGAAAGTATGTTTGATAGCTCAGGAGAAAAGATAATCAGAGACTTAGACAAACAACTACCTTACGATCCTAAGACTTTGCCATCGAACCTAGACAATGTCATGAAAGCTTATCATGATCAAGTATGGTCTGACATAAACAATTATGTGAATCAAACGTTACTATCTACCAATTTTGGCTACGGAACAGCTACCGCTCAAATGTACACAGAAATAATTAACAAAACGACTGCTGCATTTAACAGCGGTCTTTTTACATTCGATGAAGCACTAGAAAGAACGATTCAAGGATGGGCTCAAAAAGGTATTAAGTCTACTTTTATTGATAAGGGAGGGCATACATGGAGCCTAGAACGGTATGTTAGAACAGTTTTAAAGTCTACCCTATCAAATACCTATGACACATTAAGAAAAGACCGCATGAGCGAGTATAGTGTCCACACAGTGCTAGTCACAAGCCATATGGGAGCAAGGCAAGCATGTTCAAAGATTCAAGGTCATGTGGTTGACTTACGACCCATGTCTGAATTACCTCCCAATTGGAAATATAGAAGTATTTACGATCCATATTGGCAAGCAGAATATGAAACTGCAGGCGGGCACCGAGGTGTAAATTGTCAACATATGCATATCCCATTTATTCCTAGTGTCAATACAAATAATCAACCTAAATTCAACGAAAAAGAAAATAAAAAGGTTGCGGAGTTAACTAAGAAGCAACGCTACCTAGAACGTCAGATTGTGAAATATAAAAAGAATAGAATGGTCTCAGAAGCTCTCAGACAAGACGAAAACGCAAAAGAGTGGGCGAAGAGAATTAGAGCCGCACAAAGTCGATTGCGTACTCTAGTTGATTCTAATGAGTATTTGAGTAGAAATTACGTAAGAGAGAAGGTATACACACCTATTAATACCTTACTGAAAGATTTTCACTATGATGATTTTTAAGTCTAATCAACGATTAGGCTTTTTTATTTTGCTTAGACCTGCTCGGAAGTCTCTAAAAGACGGCTCACAGTGGGAGTTGCCACTCTAAAAACACTTAGGAGGAAAAGAAAATGAAAAAAGAAGATCTTATCGCTTTAGGAATTGACGAAGAAATTGCTAAATCAGTTATGGCTTTACATGGGAAAACTGTTACGCAGTTAAATGCTCAAGTAGCTACTGCAGAACAAGAGCGTGATCAGTTCAAAGAACAGCTTGACTCTAACCAGACTGAATTAGACGCACTTAAAGAAGCTGCAAAAGGTAATGAGGGACTGACTCAACAACTTGCAGATTTACAAAGTAAATTTGATGCTGCCAAATCTGATTCTGAAACAAAACTTGCAGAGCAGCAGAAAGATTTCGCTATCAAGTTAGCTTTAAAAGAAGCGAATGCGCTTGATGAAGAAATTGTGCTTGGTCAACTAGATAAAGACACTATTAAAGTTGTCGACGGTAAATTACAAGGTTTTGAAGAACAATTAAAAGGACTTCAAGAAAGTAAATCATTCTTATTTCAAGAAGCAAAAGACCCTGAACCAACTCCGCCGACACCAACGATTGTTACCCCTGGAAATCCTGCTGGTTCTACAGCGGGTGGTAAAAGTATTGTACAAAAAATTCAAGAAAGATTAGGTGAATAAATATGGCTTTAGTATTAGACTCAAAAGATTTAGCAACCATTGACAAAGAATTTAGAGCTGATTCCCAAGTGTGGGATGTCTTAACACAAGGTGCAAAAAGTATCACTGCAGCTGACTTTGTCGGGGCAAACGAAGTACGTATCAACAAAATGTCAGGATTCGTGGATGCAACACAATACAAACGCAATGGAGAAAATGCACGCAATCAAATTAGTATTGAAAAAGAGACAATCAAGCTTACTCATGAAGACTGGTTCGGTTATGATGTAGATCAATTAGATCAGTCAGAAAGCGCAGCGTTGACTATTAATAATATTGTCACAGAACATAAACGACTAATTACAGTTCCTCATCGTGATAAAGTTGCTGTTCAAGTAATGTATGACAATGCAGGTAAAAAAGTGAACGAAACTTTAACGGAAGACAATATTCTAGCTGCATATGATGCCGCTGAAGAATATATGACTGACAATGAAGTACCTGGTGGCTACGTAATGTTTGTATCAGCAGCTACTTATCGTTTATTAAAAAATGCCAAAGGTGTTAGCAAAACATTCACGACAAACCAAATGTCTATTAATGGAATTGATAGAACAGTAGCTCAGATTGATGGCGGTGTTCCTATTCTAAAAGTAGCGAAAGATCGTTTTTCCGGAATAACTATTGAAGACACACTTAACTTCATTATCGTTCCACTAACTGCAGTGGCACCTATTGTTAAGTTTGGTACGGTTGACACAGTGCCGGCATCACAAGATCGAAGCGGCTATCGAGATACGATTAAAGGTTTAGATTACTATGATGCTATCGTATTCGACAACGCTAAAAAAGCAATCTATATTTCTTACGTCCCAAAAGCGTAGCCCCTTCAAGTGTTACGTTGAACAAAACAACTCTAACGCTTGAAGTAGGGGCGACTGAAACGTTAACAGCAACTGTTTCGCCTGAAAATGCAGCTGATAAATCTGTTCAGTTTTCTTCTAGCAATACAGCAATTGCTACTGTAACTCCTGTACAAGGAAAAGTCACAGGTGTTGCCGCAGGAACAGCAACGATTACTGGAACAACAGTAAATGGTAAAACAGCGACATGCGAAGTTACTGTAACAGAAGCAGGAGGAGGGGCATAGTTCCCTCTTCTTTTAATAAGGAGGGATGTTATATGCCTTATATTGAATTTGAAGAATTCAAAGATCTTACTGGGAAAACAGATGATTTTAAAGCTGCTTTCGAAAAGCATTTGTCAAAAGCAACTGCTGTTCTAGATAGCATCACTAACTATTTTTATCAATTTAATAAAATTGAGGAAGATCCAATTGATTTTCGTGTAAAACAATTTAAGCTAGCTTTATGTTCACAAATTATATATTTCGATGAAGTTGGAGCAGATACTTATGAAAGTATCAATAATACACCACAAAGCTTTTCTGCTGGAAGAACGAGTATCTCAAACTCTAGTAGATATAATCCTTCAGGAAAAAATGAGAGTAAACCACTTGTTGCTGAGGATATCTATATTTATTTAGAAGGAACGGGTTTGTTATATCGAGGTGTTCCGTCATGTTGATGCCTAAGCCTCCAGTACAATTTCTAGTGGATTCTTTTATTTATCGAGAATATTTAGGAGAAGGAGACTATAACCAACCTATTTATGGAGATTATGTAACTATAGAAAATTGTCGGATTGACCGAGGAAGTCAGTATTCTTTTTCACCAAGTGGCAAGCAGTTTCTCTATAATGCAGTAATTTTTTGTTATAAGACTTTAACTACCCCTTTACCGAATTTCAAAGAACAATCATTAGTTATTTATGATGGTAAAGAACATGTCATCACTAAGATCGAAAAGATTACAGAAGCGTATTCAGATGCTATCTATTCATACGAATTAGAGGTGATTTGATGGGTATTAAAGTTAATCTTGATGGAGTTAGAGCTAAAGTCAGCCCACAGGCTATGAAGCGAGGAAGATACGCATTAGCCAACCAAGCAATGGCTGACATGAACTCATTTGTACCTAAAAAGAATAATATCCTTCGCCAAAGTGCGCATATCGAAAGTGACGGCAGCGCTATTCTGTATGAAACGAAATACGCAAGGAGACAGTTCTATCTAAATGGAAAAAAATATACTACTCCAGGAACAGGTCCAAGATGGGATCTTAAAGCAAAATCACTGTATATGCCTTCTTGGAAAAAAGCGTATCTGAAAGGAGCTGGTATCCAATAATGGATTTTATCGATCGGATAAAAGATAAGATTAATAGTATTCCAGAACTGCCATTAAAAATAAAAAAAGGATATCTTTCTGCTGACGAAAGCTTAGTAATTTACCCATTACCAGGCGGGCAAAATCTTGTGGAATACTATGACGGTATTAAAGATGTACAACTAAATTTTGAAATTGCGATGAAGTCAAAAGATGGTCATAGAATTGAGCAAACGCTTTGGCTTATCTCTGATTCGTTAGAGCGTGTGTCAGACGTTGCTAGCTCTGATGGATCTTTTGAATTTAACAATTTAACTATAACGAGCAAACCTTTCATCAATGATGCTGATGAACAAGGTTGGTTCGTTTTTTTATTAGATTTTCAAACAAAATTAACCACATTTGAGGGGGAAAATAAATGAGACGCAAAAATGCCTTACAAAGCTATTTTATTCAATTAATTACAACTACTAATGCTGATACACCAAGCGAAGACGGTTGGTTGGAGTTAGCAAAGTGGATTTCCAACGTTGATGATAATTCGAACGAAGAATCTGAAACTACTGGCTACTATGATGGGAACGGCGAAGGGGAGACAGACGTTACTTCTCATCAGTTAGGTTATTCATTTACAGGTTTATACGATGAAGATGATGCTGCGATGGCGGCTATTGAGGGCATGATTGGAAAATCAGGAGATGCTCGGAAAGTGTGGTTCAAAGTAGTATCTGCATCTGGTAAAAAACAACGTATTGGTAAAGCAACAGTAACAGAGCCAGTTGCTCAAGTCGGCGATGCTACTGCATACGGTGATTTCTCATGCGGTATCGCATTTGATAGCACACCAGAAGCAGAAGATGTCCCTGTTACACCCTAATGCACCCCATAACGTAACTGGGGTTTTGAATGCTGATGGGTCAGTTTCTCTTTCTTGGGATGCAGTGCCCAAAGCAAAATCTTATATTCCACACTATACCGATGCAAATCAAACAGATCCGCACGATGCCAACAAAATGGGATATACGGAAACAAATTCTTGGACGTTATCAGCAGCAGATATGGCACATCTAGAAGCTGGCGATGAAATCCGTTTCTACATCCAAACTTACAACGAGGTTGGCCAAGGGGCTAATGATATCGAGAAAGCACGCTATCTGCATGATGGTGAATTCTTAGGTTCTGCTTGGTCCAGACCAGTAGTATTAATCAAAAAATAAGTCGAGCTGTCCGTCTGGGCAGCTTTTTTAGGAGGATAACATGACTAACAAATTATCATTTCAAATAGAGAAAAAAGGTTTTCCTATCAATATTGGAGAAGTAGAGTTCTTTTTCGGTACTACTCCAGAAGAACTGACACGTTTTTTTGATACTCAAGCTGAATTTGAGGAACAGGTTAAGGAACTTAAGCAACAACTTAAACAGATCAAGAATATCGAACAACCAGAAAAAGAAGATGCTATTAAGATTATTGATCTAACGAAAAATCTAGCTAAAGCAGAATATGATTCGTTGCTTGGTGAAGGATCATTTGAAAAAATTTATTCTGTTTATCGTGATGTTGAGCAATTAATAGACTTGTTTGATCCGATTTCTTTTGAAGTTGCGGAAGCAATTGAAAAAGAAGCTTTGAAACGTAAAGATACTCTTTCTAAGAAGAAAGCTGATTTATTGAAAAAGAAAGCATTGAAAAATAAGAAAAAGAAGTAGGTGATTAAATGCGGTTAAATGACCCGTTAGTCACTTCGATAGAGGTTGATGGTATAGAATTACCTATCGATTTAACATTTGATAATGTACTAGATGTTTTTGATATTTTGGAAGATAGTGATTTATTTCCAGAAGAAAAAGTGAATATGTGTTTAGAACTGTTGATCAGTGACTTTGAAAAAATTTTTCAAGGCTCGTCTGAACAACAGTTTTTATTATTTAACTACATTTTAGAAAATTATATTTCTGTAGGAGATAGTGATGGTGTTGAAACTGATCGTTTAGGCAATCCTATGCCTAATGCAGTTAAAGAAAAAAAGACCATCAGCCTAGTTCATGATGCTAAATACATCTATGCATCGTTCAGACAAATTGGCATCAATCTATTTGAAGAGCAAGGACGGATGATGTGGGAGGAATTCCAAGCATTGCTTGAGAGTTTGCTAGACGACACCATTCTTGCTCGAATCATCCAGATTAGGACATGGGAACCGAGCAAAGGAGAATCAGCTAAAGAAAAAGAACGCATGAGAAAGCTACAACAAAAATATGCATTGCCTGATTCGGAGGTAGGTGAAGACGATGGCTGATGGAAGAGTAGAGATAGAAGTTGATGTGGATGGCAAAGGCGTTACCATACTTAACAAGGGTCTTGATCAGTTAGAAGGTAAGAGTAATAAAGCAGGAGCCTCAATTAAAAATTTGGTTGTTTCCTTAGGCCTCGTTAAAGTTGCGGCGGCTGCTTTTAATGTTTTAAAGAATTCGCTAGATTCCGCAATTAGCCGTTTCGATACTATGCAAAAATTCCCTAAAGTAATGAAAGCTTTAGGTTTTAGTGCAGAGGACTCTCAGAGATCCATTAACAAATTATCCGATGGAATTGATGGTTTGCCAACTAAATTAGATGATGTTGTAGCAAGTACACAACAAATGACAGCAATCACTGGAGATTTAGATAGATCCACGGACACTGTTTTAGCATTAAACAATGCATTTCTTGCGTCTGGCGCTTCAACAGAAGATGCCAGTCGAGGTATGCAACAGTATAACCAGATGCTTTCAACTGGGCAAGTCGACTTAGAGAGCTGGAAAACTTTACAAGAAACCATGCCCCTTGCTTTGCAAAAAACAGCTGAAGCAATGGGATTTGTTGGGAAATCAGCTCAAAGAGATCTCTATAATGCGCTTAAAGAAGGAACAGTAACATTTGATCAATTCCAAGATAAACTGATTGAGCTAGGAACTGGAACAGGAATGTTGGCAACCTTGGCAAAGGAGAATTCGCTGGGGATCGCTACTTCATTCGGAAATCTAAGTAATGCTGTTTCTAAAGGTGTAGCTAATCTTATTACTAAGTTTGATGAACTGGTGCAAAAACTTACTGGTAAAACGATTGCTCAAAATATTGATAGTATGAAATCTATTATTAATGAATCATTTGAAGAAATGTCAAAAGTAATGGACATATTGATAGATAATACTGATGATATGATTTCTGTTTTTAAAGGCCTATTAGACATTGTGGAATTGTTAGCTCCAGCTTTTATTGCAGCCACTGGAGCGTATGTAGGCTTCAAAACAGCATTAGCTCTAGGTACATTAATAAGTTTTGTAGGAAAAATCTATGGAGTGATAACGGCCCTAGGTAGTATGGTCAGCATGTTTGGAGTATCTGGAACAGCTTACGCATTGTTATCTGCTATTATTCCAGCTGGTCTGACGGTATTTCAACTACTTTCAGGTGTTATAGGAGCAGCAGTTGCAGCTTTCATCTATTTTTATAAAACAAGTGAAACGTTTCGAAATGGCATAAATAAAACTATTGAAGTTGTAAAATCTGGACTGATTAAGTCATTTGAATATCTAAAAGGAGTCTTTATTTCTATATTACCTACACTTCAAAAAGTAGCTGATACAGTAGGAAACTATCTTGTTAAAGGATTTCAAAAAGTTGTCGAAGTCGGATCAGCAATTGCTTCAGTAGCGGTACCAGCTTTTTTTAATTTTGTTGATGCAGTAAAAAGAATTGTTTCTTCTGGCATAGAAAGATTTGGCTCTACTCTTTCGCAAATAGGCTCTGTATTGTCAGGGATTTTTTCTTCTGGTATAGAATTGGCAGGTAATCTGCTGGAAAAATTTGGAGGAGCTTTTGGTAAAGTCGGCGGAGCAGTTTCTCTAGTTATCGGCATTTTGACTAAAGTAGCAATAGCAGCACTAGGGCTTACTGGTCCATTCGGATTAGCAGTTTCTTTAATTATTTCATTTATATCTGCGTGGGCTAAAACTGGCGATTTTAGTGCAGATGGAATCACAAAAGTGTTTGATCAATTAAGTGAAACAATTAGCAACGTGGCAGATTCTATCTCTCAATATCTCCCGCAAATTATCGAAAGTATTACTTCTGTGATTACAAGTATTGTCGACAAAATAGTTGAAATGTTACCGCAACTAACAGAGATAGCTATACAGCTTATTCAAACATTGACGGATGCAATTGTTACTTATTTGCCTAAATTGATTGAAATAGCCACGAAAATAATAACTACTATTGTACAAGGCATTTCATTAGCACTTCCCGCACTGCTGTTGGCTGCAACAGAGATAATTACAAAACTCATTTCTGCTTTTGCTGAGCTTCTACCAAAAATTATTGAAGTTGGCACAAATTTGTTAACTATGCTTATTCAAGGGATCGTAGCAGCACTACCTACGATAATTGAAGTTGTCATTCAGATTATTAATACACTGATTGATGGGTTCTTAACAGTACTACCTATGCTTTTAGAAGTTGGATTACAAATCATCACTTCTCTCGTGAATGCGATAATAACTGCATTGCCTCAACTTGTTGAAGCATCTACCGTTATCGTTACTACTTTGCTAACAACAATTATTGAAGCTTTACCGACATTAATTTCTGCAGGAATACAAATGTTAATGGCGCTTATCGGAGGCATAATTTCTATTCTTCCGTTGTTAATAAATGCTGCTATCCAAATCACAATGGCTTTGATTAGTGCATTAATCAGTGCACTTCCGCAAATTATTGCTGCTGGCATTCAGCTGTTATTAGCATTAATACAAGGAATAATCTCGATATTACCACAGTTGGTTGCAGCGGCAATTCAAATCACTATTGCTCTAGTTAATGCGTTGATTAGTGCTTTGCCTCAATTGATATCAGCGGGTATTAAATTGATTGTTGCGTTGGTAGATGGAGTGATCTCAGTACTTCCTCAATTAGTATCAGCTGCTATTCAATTAATGGCTGCTTTGTTCAAAGCTTTAGTAAGTGCTATACCACAACTTTTATCAGCTGGTGTCCAATTGATCAACGCACTTATTAGAGGAATCTTGAGCTTATTGGGACAATTATTATCAGCTGGAGCGAGATTAATTACTGGATTATTGAGTACTATAGCTCAGTTTCTTGGACAAATGGTGAATGCTGGAGCCAATTTAATTAGAAACTTAGTTTCTGGGATTCTTAGTGTGATAGGGTCAGTAACCAGTGCAGTATCTAATATCGGAAACTCTATAATAGATACTTTGAGTGGGATTGATTTATTTGAAATTGGTTCAAACATCATACAAGGATTAATTAACGGTATTGGTTCAATGGTTGGAGCAGTTGCTTCTAAAATTTCTGAAGTAGCGGGAAACATTAAAGACAAAATAACTGGCGCGCTTGGAATTCATTCTCCATCACGTTGGATGAGAGATTACGTTGGTAAGTTTATCCCTCAAGGAATAGCTGTAGGTATCGAAGCAGATGCGAAATCTGCATATTCAGCAATGAATAAGCTTTCTAATGGTTTGATGAATTCTATCACGCCAGAATCAGCTCTTGGCACTTCGAGGATGGGGATGGCATCTGTTGGATCACAGATAGTTAATAATACCTACAACAGTCAGAAGCAATTTGATGTTGAAAAGCTTGCACAAGTATTTGCAAAACAACCAGTACGGGTCTCAAGTTATTTAGATGGAACTTTAGTAGGGGATAATATGGATCAACGTTTTGGAAAAGTATTGAATCGTAGATCGTACATGAGAGGAGGATAGTTTAATGAATGAGAAAACACGTGTATATCTTGCATTTTCTGATGAAATTGTCGAATTGACAAATAATTCTTATCTGAGATTGATTGACATTAATATAGGTATGCCAGTGGTAAAAAATGAGTTTGTTGAATTTTCTGGCACGAATGGAAAGCGTCTTTCGAACAGCTCGTTTGACGCTTTTCCTATTACTCTCTCATTTGATATTCGAAGTAGAGAGCAATCAATGTTTGACTTAGTTTTACAAAAGACGGAACTCCGCGAATTGTTTACTAGAGAACCAGAATTTTATCTAATTTACAGCAAAGAGCCAGGTAAAAAATATCGAGTAGTTTATGATTCTATTGACGATGAAAGAAAAGGCGTAATTTACACAAGATATACTGTAAATCTGGAAGCTATCAAAGGATATTCTGAATCCATCGCAACTACTTTAACGGATTTCAACCTAGAGGAAGAATGGCAGTTCTCGCAAGGGTTAGTGGCAGAAGATTACAAGTACACGCATCAGACTAGTCACTTCATTATTTATAATGCTGGAAGCTTCGAGATTGACCCGCGAGAACATTATCTGCGTATTGCGGTAGAAGGGGAGTCAGAGGGCAACGTGACAATCTTCAATAAAACTACTGGTGATCGCTTTGTTTATTATCCTTCACTTTCTACTAATCTTGGACAGACGTTGGTCTTAGATGGCGTGATTCCAAAATTGAACGGCGTAAGTTGCGGGATCAATACGAATCATGGCCTAATCAATTTGGTTGAGGGAGTCAATGAAATCGAGATCCAAAATATTACTCGCGTGAAATCTTCATGGGATTTCCGTTTCTTATATAAGTAGGTGATTGAGTGACTGATTTAATTATTCGAAATTATGAACAAACCAAAGAAGAAATCCTTGTCGGTTATGACAAGGGTTCTTTTTATGAAAACTGGCAACAAAATGAAACGTGGGAGATTGGCTTTACCGTTACCAGCAATTCGTTGAATCAGGAAGTATTTGATTTAGTCGAATACGAGTCTTCTGTTTTCTACAACGGACAGGAATTTGTGATCAAAGAAATGACTCGCAAAGCACTTGGACAGTTGTTGACGAAACAAGTGGTTGCGACACATATCTATTACACCGTTCAAGATGGTTATCAGTACGATACAGTAACTGGTGCGAGATCTATTAGTCAGTTACTCACGCATGTATTTAGTGCAGGTAGTCGTGGCTTTTCATGGGAAGTCATTGATCCAAACAAGAAATTCCTTACAGTCGAACAAGAAAACTTTGGTAATGCGAATTACTTGAAGCTGATCAATGAGATTCTGTCTGACTATAATGCAGTCGTGATTCCGAATAATAAACATCTAACTTTTTATCCTGCCAGTGAGTACGGCCAGCGGACGGAAGAACAGATTCGCTATAAATACAATACAGATGAAGTGTCGTTTGATATTGATACTTATGCTTTGAAAACACAAATTAAAGGATTTGGTAAGAAAAAAGAAGACGACTCATATTATTTTAATCCAGTTACTTATACCAGTCCCGAGTCACAGAAATGGGGAATCAGGATACAAGACCCTATTAAAGACGAACGGTATACCATATCAGGGAACATGCTCGAGCGGTTAAAGACAGACTTGCAAGACTATCCAAGTATTTCGGGATCTGTAAAGTTGAAATGGAAAATCAGTCCCAACAAAGGCGATCACGTCCCATTCATTTATGAACCTTTGAATATCAATACGTACATTCAAGTGGTAGGAATCAAGACGTATCCAGCGATACCAAATAAGCCACCAGAAATCACATTGAGCAACACAAAGAAAACAATGACGTCGATACTCGCTGAAATGGCGAAGAAAGGAGTGATTTGATGGTGTTATTAAAATTAATCAGTAACCGTATCTCTACGGAATGGAAAGAGAAATTTAATAAAAACATTGACTACCTCAATGATCTTGAAAAGAAATTGTCTGATCAAGACAAATCAACGAACAGTCGTATTGATAATCTCGTGCTTCATTCAGGAGGTGATTCTCCTAACGAAGTAGTGGATGCACGTGTAAATAATAAGGGAGAAACCTTTCCTACTTTACACGGCAGATTGGTAGAACACGAAACCCTGACAGATGAACAAATTAGTGAATTAATTACAAATGCCGCTAGTCAGAAAGCACAAGTAGAGCAATTAAACAAAGCAGTCCAGCAAATCATTGGAGGGTATAACGAACCTATCAATATTTACGTTTCAAAGGATGGAAGCGACCAGACGGGCGATGGTACGGAAGAAAGCCCATTTGCAAGTATACAAGCAGCAATTAATACAATTCCATTGATTACCATGGCTCCAATTACGATTTTCGCAGAGGATGGAACATTCTTAGAAGATATAGTGATTAAAGGTTTATCTTATCAATCTTTAACCATACGACCGATTAATGACATAAGTAGTATTGACCCGTTAACCTCGGACTTACCAGTTAAAGTAAGAAGTATAGCTGTCACTGCTTGTTCTGGACACACAGATATTGTTGGAATTCAAATAGTTGATACTGCAAACGCGCCGTTGTCTCCTGATGGTAAACGATATGGAATTATGAATGAACAAAGCGGATATATGGGATTGAATAAATGTAAGTTTGCTGAAAACACTAAATCAATGAATTATAACGCTATATATGTTGGCGGCGTATCAAAACTTCGGATGTATGGATATACCACTGTTATTAATCAAGACACCGCCTTATGTGTTCGTCGTATGGCTGAAGCATTAGCTGGTTTAGAAGGATCAGGGAATAATATAGGCATTCGTTGTGATGATGCGATTGTAAGAGGAACTGTTCCGTCAACATTTGCTACGACTGCCACGAGTATTGGTGGAAACGGCTTGATTATTTCCAAAGGGCAGGTGTTAAGTTAATGGTTTATAAAATGAATGAATCGATCATTGTGATTCAAGCAGAAGCCACTAGTCCAAACAGGACGAATGTTGTTTTTTGGTCGCATGATCGAGGAACAGCTAAGCTTCGAATGAAGTTAGTTCGGAAAAACGGCATTCCTCAAAGCTTACCCGAAGGGACAACTGTTCCGATTCGCTTGATGTTCAAATCTGCAACGGCAGAAGGTGGTTATGGTAAACATGACTATCTAGCTACGGTAGAAGATCCTGTGAATGGGATTGTTTCTATTGTGTTAGAGGATAATATACTGGGATACGTAGGCACCGTAGAAGGTAGCGTATATATTGATTTTCCAAACGACCGCTCGTTAGATACAGCTGGTCGTTTTACTTTTTATATCAAACGCAGTCCAATTGATGATAGTACGCCAGAACTAGAAAATTATTATTTCAATGGTTTTAGCCAGACAATCGATAAAATCGAAAAAATTCTAGCAGATGGGAAGCAAGAGATTGAACAAAAAATTGCGGAATCCGAAACGCAGATTGATGCGAAAGTAAAAGACACAAACGACAAAATTACGAAAGCCAATCAAGATGTCGCAACTCTCAATACTAATATTGATAAGGTAAATAATCGTATTGATCAAACCAATCAGCAAATCGGTGATCTCGGCAAGCTGAAAAAGATGTACAGTAACAGCATCGACTTTGGGGACTATGATTATAGTGGGAATCCGAATTTAATGCCATATATTACAGACCCTTGGGTTGGGTCTTTGTTAGTTAATGGAGATACAGTTAAAGATAGTGTTAAAAGGGTTATAACTCATACTAAAACTATAACAGCCAATGCCGGCGACATATTATCTCTTGGTTTAGGTATTCCACGCACAGCGGAAGCTAATAATCAGTATCTTATAACTGCTTTACAGCCATCTACACCGTACACATTAACTGTTACTATGAGTGTTGGTTCAGATTGGACTGGGAAGACCAATACTATAGGGGCTAGGGTTAGATATTTAAATACATCTGGTGGAACAGAAACGCCCATTAATGTATTACTACCAGAAAATGTAGAACGCGATAAAATGATCACTCATACATTTACTGGGACAACAAAAGCTGATTTAACTGGTATGAAAAATTGTTATGTTCAAATATTCTCAGTTAACAGTGAGGACAAAGGAACGGTTAGTGTCAGCTATGACGTTAAGTTAGAAATTGGTACAATAGCTACGCCATACCAACCTAATCTACTCAATGCTCCATATTACTTGAGCAAGGTGGCTTTGGGTGAAAATCTAATTAAACCAGAATCACAACAACCAGTTACTAATAGTAACTATCTTATTAAAATCTATAACACCAAACCAATGGTAAAAGGCAAGAAGTATACCATCACACTGGAAGGAACTAAGCCAGCAACACAGGTTTTTAGACCATTTTTTACGCAAGCTACAGGAAGTCCATGGGGTTTTGGTGATTTGAAGCCAGTAGAAGGGTTAACTGATATTTGGTCTGCAACATTTACCCCAAGTACTGATTCACACCCTACTAGCCCACAAGTGCAGATTTATCAGGTACCAAACACAAGTGTAGGACAATGTACAATTAAGTGGTTAAAACTAGAGGAAGGCAACACACGAACTCCGAATATTAGTCAGTTTAAATACTTTGGTGAAGGCTTGAAAGACAGCAACAATCCGAACGACTATAGTTGGGATGTTACACCTGAATATACTGAAAAAGGTTTGAATGATACGGTTAGTTTGACCGAACCCCAGTCAGTTGAAGGTTTAAAAAACTTTGAAGATGGGTTACAGATTGCAGGTAAAGAAGTTGCTACAGTTCCAGAAGATACCGGATGGGTAAATCTAACAGCGATCAATGGGCACTCCTGGAATAAACAGGGACAAATCAGGAAAATCGGAAAACTAGTAATGTTCCGTGGATCATTAAAAGGTAGCACGCTAAGTACACAAGATTTTTGTACGATTCCAGAAGGATTTAGACCAAGTAATCCAACTGATAATTATGAGTATCAATTCTTGTTACCACCACAAAGTAGCAATACTTTAGACAATGGCGGGATGGCTTATATCCGACCGAACGGCGTTTGCGGTCTACCTTCATTTAGGGGAACAGCCAACTTGTTTTTAGCACCAATTCAATACTATATAGACTAGGAGTGAAATAAATGAAAAACATTTGGAAATATGGACGTACTGGCGGAGAGTACGCAGGAAAAGTATTGGACGACATGCTTGTATCCGTTCCTTACACGGATCAGCCACCGCTTGAAGGAATTCGTGCTGATGGCGAACCGCTAACGATTGCTGATCAGATGTTTGATCCTAAACTGAACCAATGGATTGTTTTAGCGAACGCACTAGATCACAACGATTTAAACAATCTCAAAGCGATGTATGAGTCGTTAGAAAATGAGAACGACGATTTAAAACAGATCAACGCCAAACTCATGCTAAGCGATGTAGCAATTAAACAGGAAAATACTGCATTGAAAGAAAAAGCGAATGGTTTAGCACAAATCAATTCAAAAATGATGCTTGCTTCGTTCCAAAATAGCAAAGACATTTCAGAAATTAAAGAGCAACTAAATCCAGCTTCAAAGGGAGGTGAGTAGTATGTTTAGTTTTAGCGATATAAAAATGATGTATGATTGGGGCTGTTTTACTGACGATCAAGTTCGACTATTCGTTCCACTATGCATTACAGACGAAGAAGCAGATAAAATCATTAATAAAGATAAGAGCGCATCTTAAGTGATGCGTTTTTTTATTTTGTAGAAAAGATGGTGAATTATGAGTATAGATGCGGTCATTTCAATTTTTAGCTTAGCTGGTTCATTGGTGGGAACTTTTTCAGGAATTGTTATCTCTAATAAATTGACAATTTATCGAATTGATCAACTAGAGAAAAAAGTTGAAAAACATAATAATTTGGTAGAAAGAACCTATCAATTAGAAGGCCGAATGAAAGTAGTTGAGCATGATATTCAAGATGTGAGAGGGGATGAGTGAATGATTTTACCCGATAAGTATTATCAAGTCATTAAATGGACAGTTTTAACAGTATTGCCAGCTGCATCTGCTTTAGTAGCCATGTTAGGAAAAGCATATGGATGGAATGGAACAGATATGACAGTGCTGACTATCAATGGAGCAGCCACGTTTTTAGGTGTTATCACTGGTGTGTCGGCTTATAATTTGAAAAAATAGGAGGAAACAAATGAAAAAGAAAATTACTATTACTGCGATGAGCCTGTTAACGGCTCTTTTTTTATTCCCAATTAATGGATTTGCTTATACAATCAACAATGAATTTAATTTGGGCGCAAACGAAGGTAGCTCACAAGTAGCAAATAATCAGTACATTTTACTGCATGAAACGGCTAATGAAACAGCAACAGGACGCAATGAAGCGCAGTATATGCAACGTTCATGGACTAGTGCTTACACTGCTTACATTGTGGGTGATGGCGGAATTGTTTATCAAGTCGGTCAACCTGGTTATGTACAGTACGGTGCTGGTTCGTATGCTAATACCAACAGTCCTGTGCAGATTGAGTTACAACACACACATGATAAAGCAACGTTTGAGAAAAACTACAAGGCATACGTTGAATTGGCTAGAGATTCAGCAATAAAATATGGTATTCCATTAACATTGGACACGCCTTATAACCAACCAGGAATCAAATCGCATTTATGGGTAACACAAAATATTTGGGGGGATCATACAGATCCTTACGGTTATCTTTCTGAAATGGGCGTAAGTAAAGAAAAATTAGCCTATGATTTGGCTCATGGTTTTACGGATGATAATCCGACAACTTCAGATGATAAACCAGTCATTGATCCAACTAGAGCAGGTGCTGCAAATCCTACACTAACAGATGGAACAAATTACGCCCACATTGATCAGTTTGGAGAAATCGAAAACGCAAACTTGCATGTGGCTGGATGGCACATTGCTAACTATGAATACGAGTATATTTTCATTATGGATTACAATACTGGAAAAGAATTAGCTCGAGTAAGAGCTGATGGAATTTATAGACCAGATGTAAACCAAGCTTATAATACTTCTGGAAATGTTGGTTATCATGTATCTTTCAATATGCGTAATTTTCCTAATAAGAAAGTATACGTTATGATGCGGGCAACGAATGATCCAGAAGGAAACACTAAAGGTGGAGCGCAAGATTTCCACGATAAACGCTGGTATTTAAATATTCCGCAACGATAAAAATAGCCCCTCAATGAGGGGCAGTACATAGTCATTAACGCACAAGTAAAGTTATCAATTTTTGAATTCTTGTAATCGACTAATAGATTCCATCTTTATATCGCATCTATCTAGTAGTTTTGACATAATTTCATTATTGTTATTATCGAATTGTTGAAAAGATGAAACAATTTCATCGATAA
>SKEU01000424.1_pt1 | contig 29675 bp, 25 predicted proteins | sample 4819571 | NCBI WGS metagenome assembly SKEU01 (sample SAMN11008801, study PRJNA524170) | human gut metagenome | biome: Human fecal sample; material: Feces; isolation source: fecal sample from pouch patient p8, p16 | host: Homo sapiens | place: Israel: Tel-Aviv | collected 2015-06-23
ATTCATATGGCATACCTCCTACGTATTGGAATGGATAAATATTTCGCCGGTAACGTAATATTGCTTAATCTATAAACCACATATTTAGGAGGATATGTCAAGATATTTATATAAAAAAATCCAGAATATAAGCCCAGAATCGTTGAATTTTCAGCATTCTGGGCTTAAGTTGACCACATTGGGGTCAGACCTGTGCGCCCAGCACAGTTTTTCGAGGATCTCATCCGCGCTCATACCGCTGGCTAATAATCTCTTAACCACACTCTCGGCTTCAACTTTCTTTACTTCTTCGGCGGCCTTAACTTCATGCAACTCAGCCAAGTTCCAAATAAAACAATAAGCGACAAGTTTATTCATCACATCTTCGCCAATCATAATAGATTGTTGCCTGCTGCTCACCACGGAGAGGTGTGTGATTATCAGAGCAGCGTAGGGAGCTACCGCTCCCATTATATCACAATTTCATCCAGTTTTACAAACGCTTTCTTGCCTTCATCACTGCACAATACATCAATCCGCCAATCATTCCACCAAGTGTGTTATAGAAGATATCTGATAGCTGAAACGTTCCCAAGCGAAGCAACAACTGCAACATCTCAATGGTTACAGAAAAGATAAATGCCATCTTCCCACTTTGCCACAGGATCTTCTTCCAGCCGTTTCCTATCTTTTCTTCGAATGTCCACATCACTACTGCTGAAAACGGCACCATCATGATTACATTCTCAATACACTCGGTGGTCAGCTTCTGTTCGCCATTCACTGTCTCCCAGATGCCCCATCCGTCCATAACATCAGATAAAGGATTCATCCATAGGTTCCGGTTTAACAGGGTTCGGAACAGAATAAGTGAGGTCACAAAAAATAAGAAAAACAACTTCCGAAAGAACACACTCTCTTTGAATTTCTGATACCAGGTCACTATGGCACTCTTCCAGCCTTTGCCAGCATGTATTGGCTCATACGCATACATGTAGAAAAACATAGCAAGAAAAGAAAGCAAGAGCGAGAATCCAAATGGCTCATAAAGAGCAGTTAAAATGTTTGTGAGGATCTTTCCGAGTAAATCGATCGTTTCTTTCATCGTCGTTTACAGATCACTGAACAGGTCAGCCTTGTACATGCCATCCGCCAGCATCTTCTTGAAGCTGTCCTTTACTGCTGCGACATCCTCGTGATAGGTCATGCCGTACCAGGTATCGTTGGTTTTCAGAACCTTCACGGACATTTTACCCTGCTCCAGCAATTCACCGATGAAGATGGGAATCAAGTATTCCGCTTTCTGAGGATTGCCCGGGACTTCCTTCTCGAAAAACTCTTTGAAGCCTTCCTCCAGAACATCCAGAAACTCAGGAGTTAATCCCCACATATTCATAGAAACCAGAGAATTCACATCAATCACTTTTCCTTCTGCTTCTGCCCCATCTGCTGTTTTTACGATGTTCTTGGTCTCTACGACCTCAGTTAAGTTATTTTCCTCATCCATCTTGCAGATGCCGCGGGTCACACCACCATTATCGGACAGTGTGTTCTTCAGCACAAACCCTGCCATACAGGACTTACCACCGTTCATCAAATAGTCATGGACGGCTTTGAAACCCTCTTTGCCGTAGTAATCATCTGCATTAATCACAATGAATGGGGTTTTGATTGCTTTCTTCGCCGCAAGCACGGCCTGTCCAGTTCCCCACGGCTTTGTACGTCCTTCCGGCAGAACTCCCGGGATGTCGTTGATATCCTGGAAAGCGTAGTCCACAGTGACATCATGAGAAGCGCAAATGGAAGCAATGCGGTCACCGATTACCTCTTTGAACTCTTTCTCGATATCCTTACGGATGATAAATACCACATGGTTGAAACCTGCCTCAATCGCATCATGAATTGAGTAGTCCATGATGATATGGTCAGCATCATCCACCGGCTCCAACTGCTTGATTCCTGTTCCGAAACGGCTGCCGATACCGGCTGCCATAATAAGTAATGTTGTGTTCATGTCCTCTCCTTATTGTGTTTACATTGCTTTAACTGAGCATCCTTAACACATACAGATTCGTAATTTCTTCATGTTATGCTTTCTTTAGAAATCTTTTAGAATGTATTCACTCATTTTATTAATATTTCATAGGGTCTGACCTCAATATTTCCACAATATTCATTTTATCAGGACTAAATTCCTGAAAATAATGTCCCAGTATAACTGCCAAAATGGCTATTCCTTTTGCAGTATCCAGGGATGTAATTCTATTCTTCATCAGATTAATTCCTTCTGCTTTAGTTCTCTTTTACTCATCTCCAACGCCGATGCAATAACAGCGTCCATGTCATAATACTTGTACTCGCCAAGCCTTCCGCCGAAGATGACCTTCTTCTCGCCATCTGCCAGCTTCTTGTACTCTGCGTAGAGCTTCCCATTCTTCTCATCATTCACCGGGTAGTACGGTTCGTCCCCCGGCTTCCACTCAGAACTGTATTCACGGCTGATAATGGTCTTTGGCAGGTCATTGCCGTTTTCATCTTTTCCAAACTCAAACCATTTGTGTTCAATAATTCTTGTCCATGGTGTTTCCCGGTCTGTATAATTCACTGCTGCGTTTCCTTGAAAATTCGGCTTATCCAATACCTCATTCTCAAAACGTACAGAACGATATTCCAGATAACCAAGCTTGTAACCAAAATAAGCATCAATTGGACCTGTGTAGATTACCTTTTCAGCCAAAGCATCCAGTTCGTTTTTCTTCTCCAGATAATCCACACCAAGTCTAACCTCAATGCCATCCAGCATATTGGTAACCATCATAGTGTAACCGCCGACCGGAATGCCCTGGTAAAGAGCATTAAAATAATTGTTGTCAAAGATCAGTCGCACCGGTAAACGTTTGATGATGAAAGCCGGAAGTTCCTTACAGTCACGACCCCACTGTTTTTCCGTATACCCTTTGATCAGCTTTTCGTAGATGTCCCTGCCAACAAGAGATATCGCCTGTTCCTCTAAATTCTTTGGCTCTCCAGTGATTTCTTTTTTCTGCTCTTCAATCTTTGCTGCAGCTTCTTCCGGTGTCACAACGCCCCACATTTTGTTGAAAGTATACATATTAAACGGAAGGGAGTAAAGCTCACCCTTGTAATTTGCCACTGGGGAATTAGTAAACCGGTTAAACGTAGCAAACTGCTGCAGATAGTTCCATACCTCCGTATTGTTCGTGTGGAAAATATGAGCACCATATTTGTGGAAGTTAATACCTTCCACCTTCTCCGTATAAACATTTCCTGCTATATTCTTACGTTTGTCAATCACAAGAACTGATTTTCCATGTGCTTTTGCTTCATACGCAAATACCGCTCCGTAAAGGCCGGAACCTACTACTAAATAATCGTACATATCTTTTTCTTCCTTCCTATCATTCATGGCATAAATCCATTAGATTTTACAAATTTTCACCGGGATTTCACTCCCTTCCTCTTTCAATCCCTCTTCTATCTCATTTTTATACTGAAGCAGCAGCTCATCACTCACACCCGCATAATCCGGAATACTAATTTTATTTCCACCGAATACCAGTGAGTTGTACTTATTCAACCCCAGGTTATGTTCTTTAAGGATTTCCACATTAAGAACATTGGGGAACAACGCACACCTTCTAATGATATCTGCAATAGCCTTCCTGTTTTCTCCATCATCTGTATATCCGCCTATAACCGGGATGCGCAAAACAATCGGTTTTTTACTTGCAAGCAGTTTTTCAAGATTCGATTTATACATTTCTATGTTTCCACCCAAAATCTTCTTACAACGTTCTTCATTAATAATCTTAAGATCAACATAAAATAAATCTATCCTTTTAATAGCAATAGCCAGATATTCATCAGGAACAAATAAACAAGATTCTACGGCAGTATGAATATGTTCCTCATTCAATCTTTTAAGCACGGGTTCTAATTCTTTTATCTGTGCAAGGCACTCACCGCCTGAAAAAGTAACGCCACCGGGCAGTGCCTCAAAATCAAGAGAGCTATCTGTTTCAATATCTCCATAAAAAATTTTATCTTTAACTATTTCATCGTACAGCTTTTCCGGACTGTACCATTTTCCATAGGTTCCGGTTTCCTCAACATGCCCATCTTTATCTTTTTTTACATAGTTTTGTATTGCAGGTGTCAGGTTTTCAGGATTGCTGCACCATGGACAGTGCAGCGTGCATCCCTTAGTAAATACGGTCGTCCTGATGCCTGGTCCGTCATGTAATGAAAACCGTTGAATATTGGTAATAAGAATTGACAACTTTCCGGTCTCCCCTTTATTTTTTTATCCTTTGGACAATTTTATCAACATTGGAAATAAAAAAATCATCCCTGAAAATAAGCAATACAGCAAAATATACACCTGCTCCCACTACAATGATTATAAAGGTCTGAATAATCCCACTGGATAGGAAATGATTAACACCTGCCAATACAAGTGCCATCACGATTCCAGCAATATAATAGTTTCGTCCCTGCTTTATAATCTGCCACGGTGAAAGTTCTTTTCTTACCCATATAATCTGCACAACCGCAATTGTTGTCTCTGCAAAGACAGATGCAACTGCAGCGCCTGCGGACTGAAAAAAGTAAATCAGCACCAGATTCAGGCAAAAATTAACGCCTGCACCAATCAGCACAGTGATCGTAAACAGATTCTGCCTTCCGGTCGGAATCAGGTATTGCATTCCCGTAACATTATTGATACCTATGGCAAGGATGATAAATGCCAGGATTTTCAACAGCAACGCAACCTTATCATATCCAGCTCCAAAAAACCATGGCACAAAATTACCTGATACCATGATAAGACCGATACACAGCGGAATGCCTAAAAACCAGACAAACTTATACCCCCGATACATCAAGCTCTTAATTTCTTCTGTTTTCTTTTCTTTAAAATAAAAGCCAATTCTCGGTATCAACACTGTTCCCAACGAAGTAACAAGAACGAGAACCATTTTGGACATTTTCATTGCCTGTTCGTAATATCCATTTTCAAACTCATTTTTTGTAATCACACCTATCATGGTCTTATCCAAAACGGTATATATCTGAATGGCAATTGTCGGAATAAACAATGAAATAACTGTTCCAATATTCTGAAATGGATGTATTAATCTCACATCAACCTTGTTAATATATTTCGGGAGATAAAACCACAACGAAATATTACTGATAACCGCGAATACTGTTATTCCGATTACATATAATATCAAGTCATCTTTGGACTTAACAACGGCAAATATATATACGATGCTTATTACCTTAAAAATCACATTTCGCAATACAATCTTTCCGAATTCTTCCATTCCCTGAAAAAACCAGGTGACATCGAAGAACACAGCTACAATGTTAAATCCATATATCAGGTAAAGTGTAGTATTATCCTGCTGAAATGCAAAAATGGTATATGCAACCATTAAAATTCCGGCAGTACAGAATTCCAGAAGTTTCGTGTTCCAGAACACAACGCTTCTATCTTCTACAGACTTCTGCACGTAGGAAATCTCACGCTGTCCATATGTAGTAACCCCCATTGTGGCGAATAAAACAAAGTATGATACGACCGAGTCGGTATAACTTACTGTTCCAATTCCGTCGGCGCAGAGCACACGCGAAACATAAGGCGTTGTAATAAACGGCGTGATTAATAATAATATCTGATAGCTGAGATTATAAATATAATTTTTCTTTATGCTTTTTTGTGCTGACAAGAACATATCACCTCAAATTCAATCGTTTTATGCATATGGCATCCCGCAACAGCCACTAAATGTTTTAGGAAACCGGGTGTTTCAATTATGCTGCTTTTTCGCTCTCAATTGCACGCTTTATCAGTAGGTCTTTGTATTCCTCCGGCAAATCTTTAAAATAAGCGCTGAAACCCCAGACACGCACAACCAGCGTAGGGAATTTTTCAGGATTCTTTTTTGCAGCTATCAGAGTAGCGCTGTCCACAATATTCATCTGGAACTGATACAAGCCGCCTCTGAATGCGGCCATCAATAACTGAAGATATTTTTCTTTGTTATCCGTCAGCGTCTTTGGCGTAGCAAACAGATCAACCACATTGCCATTAATCCGGTTATCATTATAATCCAGTTTCATTGCAAAAGAAAGCAATTCCGTTGCTGCAACCGGCATCACAGAAGAAATGTGTACAGAGAATGGCTCTCCATCCCTTCTTCCGTCCATGGTTGCCGCAGTACTTTTTGCTTCTGAAATATATCCAGGAGAGCTCAAACCAAATTTGAATTTTCCACCCAGTCCGGTCCGGTGTTTTTCAAATTCATCTGAAGAAAATTTCTCAATCATTTTCGTGAGCTTAACAACTTCTTCATTATCACAACCGTAACTGCTGTCCATGTTTTTAAGATCGTTTAAAATCTGTTCGTTTCTAAAGTTTGTTTTCCTGGCTTCATTCAGCTGCTTTAACGTATATTTCTTCTCAACAAAAACATACTTGTTTATATTCAAAATGGAGTTCACAACAGTGCCCATACCAACTGAAGTCAGACCCAGATTGGAATAATCCGCTCCACCCCGGACGATATCCTTTCCTTTCTTTCTCGAAGATTTCGAGAGCAGTGACAGTAACGGATCTTCCTCAAACTGCAACTTCGATAAAGTGTTCAGCATTTTCGAGAGGTACCGCTTTAAATATTTCCGGTAAAGTTTCAGCAAATCATTACTATTTTTAAGTTCCTCAAACTCCCGGGAGTCCATTACTTCAAGCAGCGGTCTGGCAAAATTTATTGACTTGACATTGTTCTGATCACAGCTGTTACCAATAATCAAAGGCTCCCAGCACGCGGATGTGGCATATTTACAGGCATCATCCGGTAAATACCCAAAGCTCAATAACGCAGGAATAACAACATCGTCATTTGAAAGAAAAGGAGCCCCAATACCTGTTGACATACAATCCAGAGCCAATTCCAGTAAATCACCGGGCATCTTCGTACTGCAGCGCAAAAGCACCTTTGGATCCGGCAGTCTCAATTCCATGGATGCCTCAATAAACCTGTAGGTAAGTGCATTACATTTATATGACCCTTCTTTATCCGTTCCACCCAAAATGATGATTTGTCCAGTATCTCCCAAAAGCATGGAGCTTTTGAACCAGTATTTTTCATGCAGGACTTTAAGAAATTCCTTGATGATCACCCGGGCTTTCTGCTCATTTAATACACCACTCTTCAGATCCGCTTCATACAAATCAATAAGGAGCCAGTCTAAATGTCCCAGTCCTACATGTTTATGTCTTGTCTGCCACAAAAACTGGTTAAAAAACAGGATTCTCTGTAACCCTTCAAAGAAAGATTGCGCCGGTCTTTCGAATAAGGAACCAATTGCAGCAAGCTGCTTTTTGTATTTATCTGATACTTTTTTGTCTGCCAGACATCTTTTATAATACTTTCTCATCGCCGATATCATATTCAGCTCATTTATATTATACAGGCTATTTTCTTTTTGCAGTTCTGCTGAGATATCCTTAAAGGAACTGTTCACTATCTCTGTATAATCTACAGAATAATTGTCAAAAATATCATACTTCAGTTCCTGGGATTTATATACATCAATGGAATAAAAGAACGTTCCATTCTCTGTCGGAATGATTTCCACTTTACTTAACAGGTTCGATAGTTGTTCGGACTTATTATTGCTCAACGGCTGCACATAAAATTTATGCGTCTTCAAGAACTCTTTTTTGCTTTCTGAAAACGAATTTGAATAAAATTGATATAAATAAGAGCCATAAGCATAGTCTCTTACTACCGGTAAGGTTTTTATATACCTTTTCAGTTTCGTTTTTACACCAAACATTTATGTAGAACTCCTTCTTATTTTCTGTATTACTGTTTTTCTAAATTAACTCCGTAATCTCAAATCTCTCTTTATGTTCTTCAAAATATTTTTTCATCTCTGCATTCTATCCGCCAAAAGAAAAATGACCTACCAACGTATTTTCAGAAATGATGATTGATTTTGATTTAGACATCGCAAGATTACAGAGTTCCACTTCGTCCTGTCCCATAGCATTCGTTTTCCTGTTGACGGAAAACTTACCCATTTCATCCCACACATTTCTTCTGAATAAAATGTCTCCAATGCTAAATCTTATCGAGCAGACAGAATAGGAAAATTGCTGCGAATGAAATTTCTCATCCAGCAAATCTATCGGTTCAATAGCATAATCCTCTGCCCTCCCCACATGAATTTGGCTGTTTCAGGGTTGGATTCAATCATACTGTCAGGTTCCGCCGCATATACAAGTTTTTGAAATCTTCGTTCATATTCCTCTTCCAGACCCAGCTTTTTCATCACCCTGACATGTCCATATCCGTTAATCGGGATCAACGGTGCAACAAACCCTACATGATATGGCTCTTCCTTTTCCACCTTCAGCAATGTCTCCATCAGAGATAAGAAAAAATGCTTCGTTACAAAAATATCCTCATCCAGTTTATATATAAAATCAGCCTTTGGATGAAGGGTAATTGCCAGGTTCTGTACTAGTATGACTCACGCTAATTAACAATCTGATTCATGCTGGATAAATTTCCATCTACAAGGCGAAGGAATGAGGCGTAGCGGTGGCTACGGCGATTGACGACAACGCAGTAGATGGGAATTTATACAAATGAAGCAGGTCGCTAATTAGCGTGAGCCATACTAGCAATAATATACAACAGTTTTTCATCCTGCAAACGAGGCACAGTTACCAAAGCTACGCCAAATAGAACATAAGCAAGCGCAGTCATCACAAGGTTTATGATGAAGATCTCCTGCACCGTGCGCGTCAGTTGTTCGCGGTCGTCACGCACCTTTGCGCAAGCGCGTATGCCATACGTCGGTATGCCCAGCTACGCAAACATTGCAAAGTATGACACTACCGACGTCGCAAACGACACCTTGCCCGTACCCGCCGGAAGAAGTATGCGGGATACATAAGGGAAGGTGATCAGCGGAAAAATGAACGACGACATCATAAGGATGGCGTTCATTATAAAGTTCTTTTTTATTGATTTTTGACTGCTCATCTTGCTCAATTTTCGTACTGTACCTAATTATACATATTTGCGATTGTTCTTACTGCTCTATTTGAAGTTCAAACCTCTCCGGATGCTCTTCAAAATATTTCTTCATTGCCGTGTTCTGGTGACCGAAGGACAAATGTCCCGCTACGCAGTTTTCCGATATTATTATGGCAAGAGATTTTTCCATTGCTAATTTGCATAGGATCAACTCGTCCAGGCCCATGGCGGAGCCAGTGCGTCCCACTTCAAATCCTTCCATATCGCACCATATTTTACGTCTGAACAGAATGAATCCGATGCTGAACCTAATCGGACACACTGTGTACGACAATCTATCCGCTTGAAATTTGCGATTCAAATCATCAATGTGCGGTATGAATCCGCCCTCACCCCAAAAGAACTTCGCCGCTTCTGGGTTTGACTCAATCATTCTATCCACACCTGCAGCGTATTTCGGCTTTTCAAACAGTTGTTCATATTTTTCTGTAAGGCCAAGCTTTTCCAAAACACGCAAATGGCAATAGCCGTTGATTGGCAAAAGAGGCGCAACAAAGTTTGGCTTATATTTTCCTTCAGCTTCAACAAACTTCAGGGTCTCCATCAACGTTGAAAACGAATTTTCCGTCACAAAAATATCTTCATCGATTTTATAGATGTACTCTGCCTTCGGATGAAGATCTATCGCCAAATTTTGCACAAGCGATACATTGTTGCGCTCTGTAGACAAATATGACCACCCATGCTCCTCGCAATATTTTGCAATTTCAGAAGAATACATTCCGGATGTTGCAACGCACATATCAATGTCTGCGTCAAGAAATTTATTCAATCGTTCAAACGAGATATAATAAAGAAACGGTTTGTATCCAGCAAGCAAAACGCACATTTTATCCCGACCTTTGCTACGGTTTGCAAAGGTATATTTTGCGTTTCTCCATGAGTAGCGCTGTTTGTTTTTGATTTTACGTTTAAGCTGCCTCAACTGGTTGTATGTTCCAGATGTAAGTGTATTGCTTGAAAAGAACTGTTTGATTCCCATGATTTTCTCCTTTTATTTTTTTTGAATCGCCTTTAGTTTTTCAAGTGCTGCTTTTCGATTGCAGCTTCAATTTGCTTTCCTTCTCAAAAAAGATATATCTGTATAGCAACGCCAGGAAGAAAATAACTGTATAGGTGCTTCCTAATCGGTTGATTGCCCCTTGCGTTGCTAATGCTTGCAAGACCGAGCCAAAGTTATAAGCAGAATGATACGTTACAATACCGATTTTAGTCATATCTCCCATAGTAGCCTCACATCACTTTAAATCTAATTTTCTTTCTCACAGCCCCATATTCTTTTGCTTCAATCAACTGCCCCTTTGCAAGCCTCGGATCCACAGTAATTATCCAACACATTGACATGCATACAGTGCATAAAATTCTCGACTGAACTACTGTTACAATAAGGAGAGCAAAATAAAGAAATATAAAGCCTAGAAGATTCCGGCACTTAGGCTGCGAAATATATTTCTTTATTGCAACGATAACTGGAACAATATACCACAGTCCCCACAGCACCCCTCCATATGCAAGTATACCACCAAAACCTGTGCTCAATCCAGCATCAGTCATTCTATATAGCCTAAATGGGTCAATGCCTTTCAAATTGTTATAACCCACACCGTTAATCGGATCACTAACAAAACATTTCAACGCGGCCAGAAGATCATCTGTACGAACAGAAACCGAGTACACATTACTTACAAATTTATCTTGAATTACATATATCCCTATATAAATCAGGACAGCAATAATAGTAGGGAGGCAAATGAACTTCAAAAATTTGTTATTCTTTATTCTTTCGTAAAACCTCAAATACATCATTACTGCAATTAGCAAAAGGCCAGTCGTTGAAAGAGATGAAGCAACCGAGATAATAATAGACGCAGCCACAATTTTCCGAATACCTTTGACTCTAAGAAATAGCTCATAGTAAAGAGCCAAACATCCAACAAATGTAAGCATTGGGCCTTCTACAAACAACGCTGTATTCCTTACACCGGAATAGCCAAGCGCATACACTTCCTGTCCTTCACAATACAAATGATAATAGTCTTTATACGTATTAGTTCCCCATCCTACCTCATCCGCAGAATAAATAGCCGTTGGACTAATTAGATGGAGATTAGATACAAATACAAAAAACACCAAACTGAGTATACATATGACTGCTATGATATTTGTATACTTCTCCCAAAAATCAAGTACAACATCTGTTTTGTCAAAATACACGACTGTGAACACAAAAGGAAGCACGCAAGAGAACATAAACTCATAGCTAAAAAAGCCTCGTACAATAAGCAGCAGCATGCATAATAAATATGCCGCACATAAAACAGAGGCATTTTTTTTGAGTTTTATTTTTCTACGCAACAAAAGCAACAGCACAAAATTTATATTTGTCAAAATATAAAAAATCAGGTTCGGATACACCATGCACATAAGGGAATAGCAATTTAAAATAATCAATAGCGCAAGTGTATATGTAAGTAAAGATATAAGAATCTTTTTCATCGCATCTCATCCTAACTATGAAAATATCTATGTTTCAATCGGCGAAGCAATAATACCATCTTTTCTTTTTCCGGCATCTCCGAATTAATAATATCCAAGTGCCTTATAGTTTGATTATTCTTTATCATCCACACATTCAAAAGACGCTCACTTAGAAATCCGTATATCCTCTTCTGATATGAATTTAACTTATTTAAATCCACCGTCTTCTCTAGTTCAAATAATATTGAAAAAAGCCACTCACAGTACGCATCAAAAATCTCCGCCCTGCAAAACATCATATTGAACAGTACCGATTTGTTCTGTGCAAAATACTGATCGAACGCCGTTATATATTCCGGATGCATATTTGCTACAATTCTTCTAAGCTTGTCAAAAATTTCCGGGGTACAGCACTCCACAAGAAGTTCTTCTTTTGCGTTTTGCTTAAAGTATTCGATATAAGGAAGAACTATATCAGCTCCCTTTAAGAAACCAAGCATTTCATCATATGTGTAAACATTCATCATTTTGCTGCTCAGATTACTTTTTCCAAAATAACGTCTGTAATGAACAAGTCCCTTATACTCGTCAGTTGTGTTCTTCCAAATCCAATATAAACCTGTAAGCTCACAGAAATTTTGGTTTTTTATTGATATATTATCTCCGGTATTATCTTGCAGATAACCAAGGCTTTCCTTCCCCTCTGCTCCTACTTGTAATGGCACATAGTTTTCCAGTCGAGGAACATCAAATTTTTTATGTGCTGCAATATAAATCATTTTTTCACTCCCAAATACAAACTCATGAAACTCTGCACAGTATCCTCAATAGAATATTTCTCTTCTCGAAGTCTTTTATACGCTTCTGTTCTGTCCCTGCGCATACTTCCATAATGGTTTACGTCATCAACCCAACTACTAATATCGGCATCCTCGATTCCTAGGAAGGTTACGTCATCTAGCCGCTTTGCCTGTGAGGTAATTTTATCAGAAAATATAACCGGAAGTCCTGATGCCTGCGCCTCTACACCTACAATTGGCAGCCCTTCAAAATGCGAGGGAAGAACAAATACATCCATCGCCATGAATAGCTTTTCAACTTCATTTGAAGTACCGTAGAAAACGAGAATATCATTCAAATTCATTTCTTCCGCTACGGCCTTAATTCTATCTTTCTCCGGTCCTTCTCCAACCAATAGAATCTTAGAATGCATTTGCTTTTCTTTTAGAGCCTTCGCTATCTTGAGAATGTACTCATGATTTTTTTGATAGGCAAATCTACCCACATGACCTATCAATACCTCATCTGTTATACCCAGCTGTTCCCTGACGTTCTGACGGATATTATCCTTGAAACGGAATTTTTCGAGATCAATTCCGTTTTGGATAATCATAACTTTTTCTTTTGGAATTCCAGGGTACATCCATACTGCTGCCACATCAGAACAGGCTACAAAGTCCGTAGCCACATTCTTTAAAAACATTCTGCATAATCGATGTACCACTACCTTAAAAGTTCTGTGATTTCCATCAACCCCAGCTGCATGTGAGTGAACAACAACACGTTTCACGCCGGCTCTTTTTGCAGCCAACGCAGAAACAAGCAATTTATTTGCCACATCAGCATGAATATGGACAAAATCATATTTATTTTCTTCCAGGAGCTTTTTTAGATTTTTATAACAGACAATCTGTTTTTTCCACTTGCTTCCCTCATAGCCTAAATAATAGACTTTACTTCCAAGTGTTTCAAAATGCTCCACATTCTTTTGATTTACGAATTTCTCAATTGCACCTATATCAATCTGTATTTCTTTGCTCGAATGTTCGATTACGTTCTTCACGAGCGAATAAACACCGCCTGTGTGAAGATCATCAACATTTACTTCTAATACTTTTATATGCTTTCCTACCACTTTTCCTACACCCTTACTCCTTGTGTCTATAAATCCAACAAAATATTTTATAATACGGTAGCTTTAGCTTTATCAGCCTCTTCAAAAATGCCACCTTCCATGTAGAGTTTGAAAAGTCATATAGAAAAAATTTAGGATTCATTATGTATTTCCACAATGACTTAGGGTCAGCCGCATTTACTACACCAACGCCCAAATGAAACGGATAATTTCCTATTTTTTTGAGCTCGCGTCTATTGGCTTTTTCACAAAGCACCTCTAACCCAAGCAACATATTTGAACATGTTGCATTCACAAACTCTGAAACGGCAGCTTTGCCAAAATCAGTAGTAAAACGCAACGCTCCGTTTTGAATATCATTAAAAAACTTTCTGTGTTCCTCATCATCCTGACATTCATATGGAGCGAACAAAACCTCGCCGTTGCCACTATAACCCGTAACAGACCCGTGTGGCGCAGAGAAAAAAATCTCAATCAATGCTGTCATTGATGCCAGAAAGCATCTTTTCTCGATATCGTTCTCGCCATTGAGATAAAAGCCCTCAGCCTGACTTCCCGCATCAACAACCGCATCCTCACGGACACCTAAGTAATATCCCTTCCAGTTATATTCCGGGAAGACTTCTTGTAAACAGAACTGCATGGTACAACGCCAACCAATATCTACGACAACGACATCTTTAGTACAGTTCAATTCATTGATATAATTCTTAATGCCTTCGTAATTCTGATTTGCCTTGTCAATCACATCTGGAAGAATACGATTATAAAACTCTACAAAATATTGGTTTTCTGTCAGTCGATCTCTATAAATAACCGTACTAAGCTTTAAACCAGACGCCACTGCTTCGCTTTCATAGTCTTCAGGATTTAAGTTCAGTTTTGTCAGGAATCCATGCACAGTCATTTGAGCCTGCTCGGACTTTAACATTCTGGCTACTGTTTCTAGTGAGGCATCCTTATGCAATGCTGCTAAAATCAAACTTTTTCTTGATCCAAGAAAATATTTATATCTATCCTCTGCTCCATAAAGTGCTTCATACGCTTTCTTCACAACATAACAGTCCCTTGCAAAGAAAAGAACCGTTACGTTCTGTGGAATCCCGTCATGTAACCATTTCACGAAGAAATAAAGCAGCGGACCATAAATCTCATAGCCCAGTTTTACATCGTTATATTCTACCTTTTCACCATTTCCAGTAGCATCTATAACACTGATACGATTATTTATGAAAGAACTGATCACTTTTTTGTCTAAATCGGTTCTTTCACTCTTATGGAGATACTCTGTATTTCTATAATGGGTTGCAATATTTACAGTCGCAATGCCAGCACTTTTTGCGGAAAGGTAATCACCTTTTTTATTGTCTCCTATATGCACCCATCTTTTTATGCCGATATTTTCTTTTTCAGCAACGACCTTAAATAATGCTCCCTTCTGTCTTTTCTGAACTCCATATTCAGCTGAAACGTAAATCGCATCATACCCGACTATTCCGTTATTTCTCAGCAGCTCTTCCACAAACGAAGCAGGCCAGTACATATCAGAGATTATCAATATTCTCTTCCCAGTTTCTTTGCAATAATCGAATACAGCCATCATCAGCTGATTAGCTGTGCATACTGCTGTTTCGACTTCTTTTTCTATTGAGCACAGGTCTGCTGCAATCAGTTCGTTTACTACAGCCTCGCCAACAGTTTTATTGTTTAAACACGCATATATATCGTCAATAGTGACTTCCTTTGAAACATTCTTCTCTCTGGCTTCAGATTCAGCTTTCTTGCGAAACTCTTTAAAACCATCTATCTTTTTGTCATGAGACGAATTGTACTTTCTTTCCACAAGATCAAATACATCACTCTCTGATTCAACATCTCGTTTAAGCAAGGTGTCAAATACGTCAAATGATACCACATCGTATGGCTGAATCATTTTTATAATATTGTCAGCTGATCTCTGCGGATAGCCGTTCAAAATTTTCTTCAAATCCATCTAATGTGCTCCTATCGGTTCCTTTATATAATGGTTTCTGTTACGCCACTTTCTCCGCAGCTAAAGCTCTCTCAATCAACAAATCTTTATAGCTCTCTGGTAATTCGTTAAAATACGCAGAAAATCCCCATACTCTAACAATTAGCCCTTTATACTTCTCCGGATGAGCCTTGGCATCAATAAGCGTTCTGCTGTCAATCAGGTTCATCTGCATCTGGAAGAAGCCGGATGCTATTGCACCCTTCATGAACAGGACAAATTTATCAGTGTTTTCATCAATCAACGATTCTGTCATAAAGAAGTCGATGACATTGCCATTAAAACGCTGATCACCGTATTGAAGTTTCCCGGCAAATCTTACGATTTCCGTGTATCCTGCGTCCGTGCAAGAAATATGCGTATTATAAGGCTTTCCATTCTTTCTGCCCGAAAAGTCTGCCGACATCTTCTTGCTTAAGATGTTATAGCCAGGAGAACTTAGGCCAAACTTCACTGTACCGCCCAAAGCGTTATGATAGCTCTTTGCTATAGAAGCAATAGAAGATGTGATACGGTTGACCAGTGTTTCCACTTCAGCATCATCATGCCCGTAGGACTTTTTAAGAGATTTCACCTCTATAAACATTTCCGGGGCACCATCAAAATTCTCCACTCTCGCCTTATTCATCTCGGCAAGTGAGTATTTCTTATCCTCGAATACCAGTTTTTTGATATTGAACAGACTGTCCACTACATTGGAAAGCGCAACAGTCGTAATTCCATAGTTGTTATATTTGGCAACGCCCTCGGATACATCCTTTCTCTTTTCAGCGCAGCCATCCATAAAAATGGAAACAAGCGGGTCTTTCGCCCACTTCATCTCATCTACGCTCTGTAGGAACTCTTTAAAACACTTCCCGTTTTCTTTGATATAAGATTCTACCAGCTCTTCAATACTTCTATACTCTACACCATTGTTAAGAACTGCATCTAGCGCCTTAAAATAGTCGAATACCATAATGTTATTCTGGTCAAGCGACTTACCTACGATATATGGTTCCCAACAAGCGGAAACGCAATACGAGTAGGCGTCCTCATTCGGCATTCCAAATCCTTTAAGAGCAGGAATAACAACCTCATCATTTGAAAACAGTGGGCTTCCAGTCTTTGCTGTAAGACATGACACGGCGAGTTTCAGGAGACTGTCCGGCATAATCTTTCCAACACGCAGGAATGTCTTCGGATCCGGCTTCTTTAGATTCGCCTGCTCTTTCAGGAATATCTCCGTAAGATCATTGCAAAAATATTTACCGTTGGGCTGATTGCCACCAAGAATAATAATCTGCCCAATATCCCCTTCAAGGGCATCGCTCTTATATTCAGGATACTTGCTCAGATTACTAAGGAAGTCCGCAATATAAGCAGATGCAGATTCATATGTTAGCAAACCGTCTTTCACATCAGCATCGTATAAATCAGCGAGGATATAGTCCAAACGTCCAAGTCCATTCAAGCGATGCCTCGTCTGCCACATAATCTGATTAAAAAAGAGAATCCGCTGCAATGCCTCATCAAAATGCAGTGCTGGTCTTGAGAGCGTATTCTTAAAATACTCAATCTGTCTTTCCTTATATGTGTTGTCTGATGCCTTTAATGTAGTAAGGATACGAACACGAAGAGTCTCAATACCATCAGCTACAGCTTTCGCTTCCTGCCCATATTCATCTTTTCCAATGTTTCTACTTGCCAGATCATTAAAAGCTCCATGAACAACTTTGTCATAATCCAACGTGAAGTTGCTGAGGATGTTTCCCGGAACGGCGATGGTTTTGCTTTCATCAAGGAAATATACAAAATGGCTGTCTTTATCTAAAGTGACATTCACATTCTCAAGTAATTCCCTTGTGTCATTCCCTACAGTTCGCTTACCACTCGCCTTGACAGCCTTAATGCTTGAATATGCCTTAGCCACATGCCGCAACATATCAGCTTTGCCTTTTTCATCAAATTGATGCTTCTTTATGAAAGGAACTACATAGTTCACTTTCCACATATCATTTTTTATTTTAGTCTTTAAGCTCACTGTGTTTCGCCCCTTCATATAACTCTTTTACCGGCAATGGCTTTCCTTCTATCAAAACCCATGCTCATATCTTTTGCCCAAGAACTTAGCTTTCAGGAATGCAGTCCCTTTGTTCCACCAATTAATCGGCTCCATGTGTATATGCTGGATTTCCTTTACCTTCAACCCTTGCTCTCCAACTTCTTTGTCAAGCCAGACATTAAGCAGGATCTCTCCAACTCTACCCGGATACCGAGCTTGGAATGCGGAGTAGTTGCTCGTATCCACTCTTTTATCCAGTTCATGCAACACATCGAAAAGGAACGAGCAGTACTCGTCAGCAAAATCCGCTCTCATCACGAACATATTGAACATATATCCGCTTTTCTTTTTAAGAATCTTGTCATAACTATCAAGATACTGCGGATATCGTTCGCTGATGATTTCCCTTGTCTTCTCCAAATGTTCTATGTAGTGAGTGTGTGCGTAATGCGACTCTAAGGTTTCAATCACATAGTGGCGCTTTTCAGGAACGATAACGTCGTATTGTTTACACAGAATCTGCGCTTCTTTGCTGTTTAATACCGATTTCCACTTACTTTCTTCACCGCTCTCGGCTTTCTTCTTCCGTAAGCAGAAATGTCGTCTGTAATGTGCTAATCCCAAATAATCAGCTTTCAGATTCTTCCACATCCAGTACATTCCGGTAAGTTCACAAAAGTAAGGATTAAGTTTTGATATGTTTTCTCCGGTATTATCGCCCTGATAGCCAATTGACTCCTTACCCTCAGCTCCGACATGTAGCGGTATGTATATATCATCCTGCGGCATACGATATTTTTTGTGCGCCGCTATAATGATTTTTATGTCTAATGGTTTGTTTTGTTTATATGATTCGTTTGATTTATTTTGGCTCATATCGCCTACCCCTTTTAATCCGTATTAGGCTTTAAGCCAATTCCTTTTCGCTCATCTCCAACGCCGATGCCACCACAGCATCCATGTCATAGTACTTGTACTCGCCCAGTCGCCCGCCAAAGATAATATTCTTCTCACTCTCGGCCAGCTTCTTGTAGTCGGCATAGAGCGTCCCATTCTTCGCATCATTGACCGGATAATACGGTTCATCTCCGGGTTTCCACTCAGAGCTGTACTCACGGGATATTATGGTCTTCGGCAAATCATTCCCGTTTTCATCCTTACCGAACTCGAACCACTTATGCTCGATAATGCGTGTCCACGGCGTTTCTCGATCTGTGTAGTTCACAGCGGCATTGCCCTGGAAGTTCGGCTTGTCGAGGATTTCGTTTTCAAAGCGAACGGAACGGTACTCCAGATAACCGAGGGAATAATTGAAATAAGCATCAATCGGTCCGGTATAAACAACTCTTTCCGCCAGCTTGTCCAGCTCATCTTTATTTTCCAGGTAGTCCACACCAAGCCGAACTTCGATACCCTCAAGCATGTGCTCCACCATCTGTGTATATCCACCAATCGGGATCCCTTGGTAAAGAGCGTTGAAGTAGTTGTTATCAAATGTCAGGCGCACAGGCAGACGTTTAATAATGAACGCAGGCAGATCCTTGCAGTCACGCCCCCATTGTTTCTCCGTGTAGCCCTTGACCAGCTTTTCGTAAATGTCTCTACCGACAAGACTAATCGCTTGCTCTTCCAGATTCTTCGGCTCGCCTATGATTTCCTTGCGCTGCTCGTCAATCTTGGTCTGAGCCTCTTCTGGTGTCACAACGCCCCACATTTTATTGAACGTATACATATTAAAAGGCATGGAGTATAGTTCGCCCTTATAGTTTGCTACTGGAGAGTTTGTGAAACGGTTGAAAACAGTGAACTGCTGCAGGTAATCCCAGACTTCCTTATTATTGGTGTGAAAAATATGCGCGCCATACTTATGGAAATTGATGCCTTCAACCTTTTCTGTATAGATATTGCCAGCAATGTTCGGCCTCTTGTCGATAACAAGGACTGATTTACCGTGTGCTTTAGCCTGTTGCGCAAACGTGGCTCCGTATAGGCCAGAGCCAACCACCAGATAATCGTACATAACCCTTACTCTCCTCTATTGTTTCTACCTATTTCGTTACTATAAAATCCACACTGTGTATAACCACAGCTACAACTTTTTATTTCGTCCAGACCTATCTATCCGCTACAATAAACGTCACACTGTTTTACTCAGTTATCCACAGTCGCAGCCAACGCACTGAACAAAAAACGTGTAATTTTACATAGACCTGTCTCTCCGCTGCTATCGGCGCTTCTTCGTTACTATCGTCTTTAATCGCTTCAATAATCATCGCAACGGTATCTATCTCGTGCCATTCTGGTGCACAGTTCTTTTACAACAATCTCTATCCCGCCTTCACGGGACAGTTGTTTTTGTCCGAACATGGACACTGCATATTTATCTTTCATAATGCTCTCCAACCAATATTATCTCCTCACATCGCTCCATCATTCCTAAACACACCCACAACCGTTTTCCAAAGTATCTTCAAATCCAGTCTCAAACTCCACTCATTGATATACTCCGTATCCAGTTTCACCACTTCCTCAAAGTCCGTAATGTTGCTTCTTCCACTTACCTGCCACATTCCAGTCAATCCCGGTCGGAAGGCCATCCTTGCTCTGTGATGTGGTTTATACTGTTCCCATTCATCGAGTGTCGGTGGTCTGGTGCCTACGAGGCTCATGTCGCCCATCAAGACGTTGAAGAACTGCGGGAATTCATCCAGGCTTGTTTTTCTGATGAATTGTCCGATCCCGGTCTTTTTTCTTCCGTCCGGCAGAACTTTGTTGCCGATGATCCGGGGATCGAAGTCCAGTTTGAACATCATGCCATCGCTGATCTTATTCTGGGACATGAGTTCTTTTTTTCGGGCTTCGGCGTCCATGTACATGCTTCGGAATTTGTACATCTTGAATTTTCTTCCGTTTCGGCCGATTCTCTCCTGGGAGAAGAAGATTGGACCTGGGGAGTTTATGTATATAACCGGGCCAACTGTGATCATGATCAGCAGAGTGATCAGGCATCCTACAAGTCCTCCGGCAATGTCCATCATTCGTTTGACAGTCAGTTTCGAGGAATCTGCATAGTTCATGCTTGTGGTGATCACTATATAAGTGCCTATTTTTTCTACCTGCCGGCGGCCTGACGGCCGAGCTCCGGATTTCGTGATTCCTGTATGTACAGTGATTCCCATCTCTATGAAAGCATCAACAAGTTGATCAGGATATTCGTTTTCATCACAGGGAGGGATAAATACTTCGTCTATCCATTCACCGCAGGCAAATTCCACCACATCTTTTTGATCTGCTACAATGGGAATTCCGTAAATTTCGGTTCCCGTAAGATCTGTGTCCAGAGATACTGCTACGATTCTGGAATATTCCAGACAGTTCTGTGATACCGTCTGAAGTGTTTCCCGCAGAATCCTTTCAGGTGCAAGGATCAACAGGGATTTTTTCTCTGTATTAAATTCTTTTTTCTGAAGGATTTTCTTCCAGATCAGTCTGGCAGCGTAGGATATCGCAATATAGAACGGAACCATGATATAATAGGAAAATCTTGAATAGATACTTCCCATCTGTGTTGTAAACAGGTAAAAGGCTGCTACCAGTTCTACCAGTATCACATGTTTACATGTAGCCGTCAGTTCATCGAAATAGCCTCTTTTCAATACATTTTTGAAAGAATCTGATACGATTTCCACAAAGAAATCAATAAATAGAAATGCGATTGCAAGGATACGGTAATCGCTGTCTGTGTACGGATTACTTATCCCGAAGCGAACGATATACGAAACGATAAATGCCAGCTGCATGCACAGGACATCAATCAGCATAAAGTCGGCATGTTTTGTCCATCCTCTTCCTTTTTTTCTATACATACTCCCTGTAACTCCCTGATAAATATTTTTCTTTTCTCTTCCTATTTCCAATCCATTCCTATACTGTCCAGCTGTCTGATCCGTTCTTCCCCCAGAACCATTCCGCTGGATCCGGGATGTTTCCGTTTGGATCGTATATTTGATATCCATCTTCCCAGCTTTACACCATTTACAGAGTATGACAGCGGAATGTTCAGGTTTCCGTGTGCTTCGTAATAGCTTCTTGCCAGTGCATATTTCTCATTCCACTGTCTGGCTGTTTTTTTCTCTGTTTTGAATCCTATCTTTTTGAGACGTTCCATCTGCTCCTCTGACAATGGAGTCCGTTGTGGATTTTCACCGGATGTCTGACGGCTGATATCAGAAAGCCATCTTCCAAGAGGGATTCCATCCTCTGTGATATATTTCGTCATTACTTCAAGGTTTCCATGAATTTGGTAATACTCCTCGGCTGCCTTGAAATATTCCTCCCACTTCTCTGTGTTTCTGTCCCAGATCATGCCCAGTGCGGCAAGCTGTTTCTGCTGTTCTTCTGTAAGTGTCTGGTCCAGACCTTTTGTTTTTACTTTTACCCGCAGGTTGCTGATCCATCTGCCCAGTTTGAAACCGTCAGATGTTTCATACCTTGCTTTAATATCCAGATTTCCATGTTCGCTGTAATACGTCTGTAATTCTGCCAGGGCTTTCTTCCAGTTCCGGTCTTTGGTGTCCCAAATCATACCGATCTCATTCAGTTTTCTTACTTTCTCTTCTGTCAGGTTTCCGGTTACTGTGCCGGAATAAACTCTGCGCTGGGTCTGTATCCAGCTCCCAAGGGTAAGTCCTGTTGAAGTGACATAGCTTTTGGGAATCCTGAGATTGCCATTTTCCTGGTACCATTGTCTGGCTGCAAGGTAATAGGTTTCCCATGCAGAGCTTAAATTTGTCTGCAGTTTCTGAAAAAGCATTCTGCAGTCTTTTGTTTCATCTATGATCCGGAAGTGACCACTGAAATGCGGACCTTTTCCATATGTAGTCGGAAACAGCACCATTGCTTCTTCCAGTTCTTTTTTCAGACAGTCAATGCAATAGAGACTGTCGAAATTGTTGACCAGGTCAAAGATAACCGGTGTTTTTTCCGATCCTGCCGAAAGCGCACGACCAATCTGCTGCAGATAAATGATCGGAGAGACTGTCGGACGTAACAGAATCACGCCGTCTACATCATCCACATGAATCCCCTCATTTAACATGTCAATACAGAAAAGCAGTTTCAGGTGTTTACTGTCATCTTTTTTGAATGCTGTAAACTCTCTGCCTGTGGCAGCATCACTGTAAAATGCAGTGTATACATGTGGGCTGGGGTCGACCTGTCGAAACCATGTGCTGACCTGTTCTTTCATCTCGTCCATATGTTCTTTGTCAGAGCAGAAGACAATGTATTTGCCATTTTTCTTTGTCATGTGTTTCTTAAACACTAGTTCCAGACCATCTGCGTGTTCCAGCGCACGGCGCAGCTGTTCAAGCAGCTTCTGGTTTTCTGTGATCAGTCCCTGATTCGATAAAGTCCAGATACGTTTTTTTAACTGTTCCAGTTCTTTTTGATAGGAATACATGGCTATCACGTATTTGGGTTCCGGCAGAATCTCACGGACAATTGCTTCTCCAAGAGTCATTTCAGAGGCAATTTTTCCGTCAAAAATCTCTTCTGCCATGTTCCTCTGATTGTCCAGATACCGTATATTTGTCGCAGACAGACCGAGACGCTTTGCATTTGGATATGTATCTAGAAGTTTTCTTACACTCTTTCCCCATTCCTGCGCGCCACAGCGGTGAAATTCGTCCAGAATGATATAGTCTGGATGCAGGGTTTCGATGCTGTCTTCGTTCTTCATCAGACGGCTGTAGGACATAAACTGAATGTTTGGAAATTTCATATTCAGTTTTTCCAGCTGAGTCTGATAGATGTATTCACTTGGTGACAGCCACAGAAAATGTTTTGATGGATTTTCTTCTGCCAGCTTGAATGCGATCAGGGATTTCCCTGTGCCTGTGGGATGAATGACTGCTGCCATTTTTTCCTTTTCCAGCATGGCTGTAACTGCCCTGTATGCCTGCTGATTGTGTTTGAAAAGATGTATGCTCATTTCCTGTATCCCTCCCAGAGGTACGAAGCAGGAGGAAGTTTGATTTCGCAGATTGTTTTAATCTGCGAAATGGGCACATACGCGCCAACCTCCCCAATTTTATTAAATTTCTTATCAAATCACTGCTAATATAATATGCTGATTAAGCTATTTTGTCAATAAATGGCTATTTATTTAGTACATTATAACATAAACTGACCAATTTATTTAGTGCTTTTTGTAAGAAAATCAATCTGACTGCTGGAAAGTATCTCCATTACGGGTCAGAATCGTGGTCAGGAGCCCTAGAAAGGAGTTTTTTATTTTGGCAAGACGAGGAGAAAACATACGAAAAAGAAGTGACGGCAGATGGGAAGGCCGATATCTGATCCATATAAATGGAAGCAAAAAATATCGTTCCGTATATGCCCCTTCTTATAATGAAGTAAAACAGAAACTCTTTAACAGCAAGAAAGAATCTGAGATTACTCTGCTCTCCCAAAAAGAGCAGACAGCTCCCCTAAACGGCAGTGCTGATATGAGTCTTAATGAAATCGGTCAGTTGTGGCTTATCTATATTAAGGATAATCGCAAGTACTCCACCTACAGAAAATATGCCAACATCTATACCATGCATATCCGGGATATTTTTGGCAGTCTGACAGCAGACGAAATCAGCCTGGAAATCATAGAGAAAGCCCTGCCAAAGGAGATATCCGCCAGTCTATATAAAAGTATCTACTGTGTACTGAATCAGATTTTATCTTATGGAAACCGATACTGTGGCACTCCGAAAATTCATTTAAAAACAGAAAAGCTGCGGACAGTTCCCAAACCCGTGCAGACAATAAATGCTACAGACCAGCAGAAGCTATGCCGCTATCTGCTCTCGGATCTTGATTCCTGTAAACTTGGCATTCTGATATGCCTGTATATGGGACTGAGACTCGGGGAAATCTGTGCCTTAAAGTGGGAAGATATCGATTTCCAGAGAAAAACGATTCATATTAACAGGACTGTCCAGAGGATTCAGGTCGGGCAGGAGGATAAGAAAACGATTCTGTATGAAGGACCTCCCAAAACTCTCTGCTCTGTCCGGGAGATCCCGATCCCGGAATTTCTCTTTCCACTTCTTCTCTCTTGTAAGGATGATGGGGTTTATGTGTTGAATAAATTTTCCCCGATGGAACCCCGTACTTATCAGTACAAGTTTTATTCTTATCTGGATAAAGCATATATAAAGAAGTCTCACTTTCACGCACTGCGCCATACATTTGCGACAAACTGCATCAGTAACGGGGCTGATGTCAAGAGTGTCAGCGAAATGCTTGGCCATTCTAATGTAAATATCACTTTGAATAAATATGTCCATCCATCTATGGATACTAAGCGTAACATTCTGGATTCGCTTTCTTCTATCTCTTCTATAAATGGTCAGATCAGTGGTCGGATCATTTCTTAACCTTTGATCTCATGCACGTTTCCGGTGCCCATTTCGCAGATTAAAACAATCTGCGAAATCTCTGTACGTGAGTAGTCCATCCGGCGTTTTTCAGATGCGCGGATGGATTTTTTCTCTGTCATTTTAGAACTATTTGTTCTTTTTATTATATTATACTCTGCTCTTTCACGCAAGTAAAATATCAGACAGTTATCGTCCTATCGTTCCTGCCATGGACATGATTTCTAAAATATCTCTGTATAAATAAAATACCCGCCGCGGAAGATATTATGCATATCTGTCCACAGCGGGTGTTTTATAAATTTTCGAAAATCACATCGAATCATCCGGATGATTGTCGATTTATGTTCGAAATCAAAGCAAAAATATCACATTATTTGATAATATTGTTTGAATATATTTTGAAATAAGTATATACTAATAGAAAATGAATTTGGAGGGATAATTATGCTGATAGAATTCAGGTTCAAGAATTATAGATCATTTCGTGATGAGGCGACGCTATCTATGGAAGCAACGGGGCTTGGCCCCTTCAAAAAGAGCTTGATTTCATATGGTTCGTTGAACTTATTACCGAGCGTTGCTATATATGGAAAAAATGGTGGAGGTAAAAGTAATGTAATTCGGGCGTTTTGGCTGGCTGTGCAATTCATTAAAAATGCGCAAAGAACACAGCACGAAAACGCAAAAATACCAGTAATACCATTTGCTTTAAATGATTATTCTGAAGATGAACCAACAGAATTTGAATTTATCTATACTTTAGACGGAATTAAATACTGGTATTCCTTTGCTGCAACGAAGGAAAAGATATATAAAGAATATTTATACCACGCACCAAAAGGACAAAAAGCGTTAGTTTTTAAAAGAGAAAATCAATCATTTATTTTTACAGAGGAAAAGGCAAAGAGAAAGTTAATCAGCGAAACCGTTGCATCGAATCAGTTGTTCTTTTCGTTGGCTTGTACAATGAATGACGCTATTTGCGCAACTGCAATGAAGTGGTTTCGGGAATTGCTTTATTTTTCAAGGGATTATTCAGATATTCCTAAACAGCTGTTGGATTATTCTAATGATGCCAATATGCTGCAGGCGATTTCGGATTATGCCAAAGCTGCGGATCTCGGTATCGAAAGTATGCAATTTGAAATTGACAGTAAGGAAATTAAGGACAATCTAAGTTTTCCCGAGAATATACCAGACGGTATAAAAGCAGCCTTGATTCAGTTTATGCATATTCTGGCAGATACGTCGAGCAACTCAGAAACAAGATTAAAAATGAATGAGGTTAAAGCAATATCGAAACATCAGGGTATCAATGCTAATGGAGAAGCGTTTTTATACCCGTTAGAATTATCGGATGAATCAGACGGAACCAGAAAACTCATGTCTATTGCACCTGCAATCGAGTCAGCACTGAAAAAAGGCGGAGTTCTTATCGTTGATGAAATTGAAAAAGAACTTCATCCAATGTTGGTAGATTTTGTTGTGGCAAAATTCCAGAGTAAGCAGTCTAACCCAAAAGGAGCGCAGCTTATCTTTACGACTCATAACACGGAACTTATGAATATGGAAATCCTGCGTAAGGATCAGTTGTACTTTGCAGACAAAAGCAATGAAGATGGGATATCAGAGCTTTATAGTATTAGTGGATTAGGTACCAGAACTACAGAAAATATCAGAAAGGGATATTTGCTTGGTAAATATGGTGCAACTCCTGATATTGAGATTGAGGAGGTGGAATAATGCCTCGTAAAGTAAAATCTGCCAAACCACTAATCTATGTATTTTGCGAAGGTGAAAGTGAACAGGCATACACTGATTATTTAAAAAAGACTTTCTCGGATGTTGCTGTTTTAAAAAGGCCACCAGATACAGGACTGTTTGAAGAAGCAGAAGCAAAGTTTTCAAAATCTCCCAAATATAAAAACAGCATAGATGTAACAGATGAAATATGGTTTTTTTATGATGTAGAAGAAAAGGATATTCCAAAATGGAATGATAGATTTACGATTATAAAGAAACTTCGTAAATTGAGAAAAAAACAAGGAATACGGGTAAGATTACTAATGACTAGTGGATGTATTGAGTATTGGTTTATGTTGCATTACAAATACTATACTCCGAAACTCATTACCGTTCCTGAAAAGGAAAAGGTTATTAATGAAGTTAAAAAATTAATCCCAACTTACGTAAAAGGAAATTCTGCGGCAACAGAGAAGATTGCAGTCAATTATCAAAAAGCAGTAGAAAATTCAAAGAAAACTGTAAAAGCATTATTGCCAGATGGACTGCCGGGAATAGATGATACAGATGTCAGAAATCAATGGTTAAATACAAAGAGCGTCACATTTTCTAATGTATATGAAGCAATTGAATTTTTACAAAACTGTGGATAAAAATGTATCGTAGCATTTGAGTCAGACTCGATGATAGGAAAGGGGCTGTCTATTTCCCGACAGACAATCATGAGAAAATCTCACCACAATAAATGAAAACTGGATACTAGCTATACGTTATGTAGTGGTATACTTAAGGTGCCGAATAAGATCGGAAGGGGATTGGTGCTTACAAGCCCGTCCGACAGACTGATTTTCAGCTCCTTAGGTGTACCACTTTTTGTTTCCATCGGGTTTTGATGAGGACGCAGGACAGCCAACAATTAAGCAAGGAGCTGCATCGGCTTATGCGAAGGAGGTTTGCTTTATGGAAGTATTGTATAAGCGGTGTTGTGGGATTGACATTCATAAAAATATGATGGTAGCCTGTATTTTTACGAGTGTCAGAAAAAAAGAAATCCGTCAGTTTTCAACAATGACGGAAGATATTCTCCAATTAGTTTCGTGGCTGAAAGAAACAGATTGTGAGATGGCTGCCATGGAAAGTACGGGCTCTTATTGGAAACCTGTATATAATATATTTGAAGAAGAACAGATACCGATCATGGTTGTGAATGCGCAGCATATCAAAGGAGTTCCCGGACGTAAGACGGATGTAAAAGATGCAGAGTGGATTGCCGATCTGGTACGCCATGGATTAGTAAAAGCAAGTTACATACCAAATAGGAATCAAAGAGAACTGCGAGAAATAACCCGTTACCGCCAGGAGATAACTGAAGAACGTGCTCGTGAATTAAATCGAATCCAGGCTGTGTTAGAAGGCTGCAATGTTAAATTGAGCAGTGTAATTACCGATATCAGCGGAAAAAGCGGTATGACAATTTTAAAGGCAATTGTATCTGGAGAAACAGATCCGGTTGTTTTAAGTGAACTTGCCGAAGGAAGAGCCAGAGATAAAATTCCAGAAATGCAGAAATCCCTACAAGGACGGATATCAGAACATCAGCAAAAAATGTTGAAACATCAACTTGGGCATATTGAAAGCCTGACCGCTTTAATTATGGATTTAGATGCAGATATTAAAAAAAAACAGAATCCATAAATTGGGCAATCGAAGCTTTGGATGATATGCCTGGGATTGGAAGAAAAAGTGCAGAACGAATTTTAGCGGAAACTGGTGTGGAAATGGAGCACTTTCAAAATGAATCCCGTTTCAGCTCATGGGCGGGGCTTGTGCCTGAGTGTAAGGAAAGCGCCGGAAAAAAGATGAGTACACGAATACGGAAAGGAAATAAATATTTGAAAGCAACGCTGGTGGAATGTGCTCGTGCTGGAATACGAAACAAGCAAAGTTATCTCTACTCCCGTTATCAAAGAATTGCCGCGCGCAGAGGTGGGAAAAGGGCTTTAATTGCAGTAGCCCATACCATGTTAATCGCGATTTATCATATACTAAAAGAGAAAGTTCCTTATCATGACCTTGGAGCGGACTACTACTCCGTTATCAATCAAGAAAAGATAATCAATAGGAATATTCGTACATTAGAAAAGTTAGGGGTAAATGTAATGATTCAGCCGAAATGAATCTCTTTAACTGTATAATTAAGAGAAGGAAATAAGCCCGCCAAAAGGCGAGCTTATTTAGAATGCTTGTTTATAGGTTATCGCTGAACTACGTTTTCAAGACAGCCCCTTTCCTATAAAAAGAGCTGTCCGCCTCGAATGCAGATTTCTGCATCCGAAATTCAGACAGCTCTCTGAATTACTCAGATAGAGTAATATTTAATTTCTTAAATTTCAGCCAGTTTCAGCAGATCCGGGATCTTGGATTCCCAGCCAAGTGCCATGATATGTACACCCTGACAGTATGGCTTGCACTCTTTGATGATACGTGCAGCGATCTCAACACCTGTGATACCTGCTTTTGTCTTTTCTTTGTCTGCTTTCAGTTCCTCGAGCATTTCGTCCGGAACATGAATGCCGGCAACATTATTGTTCATGAATTTAGCCATTCCAGCGGACTTAGGAATAATGATACCAACCTGTACAGGTTTTCCGAACTGTTTTGCTTTTTCCATGAATTTGATGAATTTCTCCGGTTCAAATACTGCCTGTGTCTGGAAGTATTCTGCACCTGCAGCTACTTTTCTTTCCATTTTTGCAAGCTGTGCGTCAACGGAATCGCTGCATGGAGATACAACAGCACCCTTGGAGAATTTCGGAGGCTCGCCAACCAGTTCGTTTCCACCAAGATCCACACCGGATTCCAGAAGCTTCACTGTGTGAAGAAGGGATACGGAGTCAAGGTCGAATAC
>SKEU01000435.1_pt1 | contig 29084 bp, 23 predicted proteins | sample 4819571 | NCBI WGS metagenome assembly SKEU01 (sample SAMN11008801, study PRJNA524170) | human gut metagenome | biome: Human fecal sample; material: Feces; isolation source: fecal sample from pouch patient p8, p16 | host: Homo sapiens | place: Israel: Tel-Aviv | collected 2015-06-23
AAGGTCATGGAACCTGCGGATAGTGACAGAAACTCTCTTATCGTCCCCGAAGGGGGCGAACAGGAGCAAGACTGGATGTGGTTCGCCCCCTTTGGGGACGCTTTCTCCCTACGATTGGTTGTCCGCAGGTTCCATGACCTTCGGTCATTCCACCAGCGGTTATTGAAAGTTGGCCCCCTTCGGGGACCGGAGGTTACTTGCGAAACTTGAATTAAAAATTCAGTATTGTTGTTGTTTTGAAGAGAGGGTGTTTCTTCTCTTGCGTCTTCCGCTAGGCGTACCGCCGGATTTGCAATCTGGCGTTAAAAAATGTCCCAACCTATTGATGCTCTGCGGATTTGCAATCCGCAGCAAGGGAGCATGCCATCTCCTCCATCTTCCAGCAGTGTGTAAACTTGCTCCAGGTGGCCTGGTCGGATGGTCGGGGAGGGGCTTCTGGCGGGATGCGGTGCTGGGCGATGGCACCATTGGGCAGCAGGGTGTCGTAGAATCTCTGCTTCGATGCCTGGTCCTGATACTCGAATGGGGAGATGGGGCGGTTCTGTCGGATCCTCTCTCCGGGATGCTCTGCCAGATACTTCTTCGTGTCGGCGATGGCCTGCGTCACTTTCTTTAGCATGAACTCCTGGTTGATCAGGTTCTTGAGCCAGCAGCTCTGTCCCTCTATGGTACGGATGCTCATCATGCGATTGCTGTTGTTCAGCAGATAGGGATAGAGATAGTTGTTGAAGAACAGTTTCGTTGCAATGTTGGTAGGGCATGCGGCGTTGGGGTCGGTGTAGAGCCCTACCATCATTTTCTCGGTGGCATCGTTCACGGGTTTCACCACATTGGCGTAGGCATCGGGGTTGGTTTTCACGTAGTCAAGCAGCGCCCTGGCCTTGGTATACACCAGCTGTCGGTATTCGGCAGAATTTTGAATGCTCGGAGTAGATGCCTGCGTAGCCTTCTGATTTCCGATTTGAGCAAGTTGGCTTCCGCTAGTATAGGGAGAAATATTTTTCTTTTTTATATTTTTCTTTTTATTATATATATTATTATAGCAGAAGCCAGCTTGCTCGTTTCCGGCTGAATCATTCCCGTTTCCAGCCGAAAAATCCTCGGAATTCATATCCTCAACTTGGGGCTCATGCCAGATGGGAGTGTAGAAAGCCAGTAGATTTCTGTCAGCATGGCGCCCCTCGTCATCCTTCCAGATAAATCCGAAGCCCTTGCATCTGATAAGAAGCTCTACGAAGTCATGGCGGTTGTGGAATTTCAACCCCTTGGCTATCTGTCCGAACATATTGCAGTCGTACACCTTGTCGGTGTTCATCCATGCCGGCTCCCCGAAGTAGAGCTTCAGCATCTTGAGAATCTGCGAATCCGATAGCCCGGCTCTTGCCCAGGAGGCGAGAAGCTGGCGCTCGGTGATGATGTCGACGCTGGTGGTGAGTGGCTTGATGGTGAAGTCGCTTGCATTGCTAGTTGTATTGTTTGTCATTATAATTCTGAATTTTATGATTGAATTTGTTGAAGTAGAATTTATTCAGGTTGTTAACCACCTCGAAGCTCTTGACATCTTCTGTCAGATAACTGCCAAATGTGCCGAATGCCTTGCAAAACTCCTCTCTCAGATTTTCGAAATCTTTATCATTCATCCAGGGAATCACCCCCTTGAAGTTTGTTCCTGCTTTCTTGCAACTTTCGATAAATTCGTTGTTCTTGTTGAGCGGAGGCTCCATCAGGATGATGCATACGGCCATGCGGTCGATGGCATCTCTCGAGAGGCAGTGATTATCGGGGATATCGAAGTATTTATTCACTGTGCTGTTGTTCATGTTAAGGGTCATTTCAAACACATTCTTGTGTATGCCATAGTGCTTGTGCAGCTTTCGTACAAAGCGGCTAACTCTGCTACTCTCCTTTTTCAGAAAGACCCATCTTTCCAAGTAGAACGGATCTTTCTGAGCCATCTCTACATCGTATGTGATGTAGATGTTGCCCAATGAGTCATCGGGCTTTCCTTTTCCTTTTTCCATTATTCTTTTCTTTTCACGAAGGCGACTTTGCCTTACGCACCACAAAAGAATTAAAAAAAACTGACATAGCCAAAAAGCTCAATACTTCATCTACTATAGTCTTGAAGTATTGAAAATTGTTTCCGGTCCAACTTTGTTTTCAGTAGGAAAATTGTTGTTTTAGTCATAATAATTCGCAATAGAAATTATGCAAGTAATGTTCGGTCCCCGAAGGGGGCCAACTTTCAATAACCGCTGGTGGAATGACCGAAGGTCATGGAACCTGCGGACAACCAACAGGTAGTAGAAAGCGTCCCCAAGGGGGGCGAATCACACCAATCTTGCTCCTGTTCGCCCCCTTCGGGGACGGAAGGAGAGAGTTGCTTGCTATCCGCAGGTTCCATTCCCTTCGGTCATTCCACCAGCGGTTATTCACATTCGCCCCCTTCGGGGACGGCAGACATGAGCTTCCGGCATTTCCCGATTTTTCCGTTAGGCGAGTGAGTCCGTAAGGCGTTCCGCCGGATTTGCAATCCGGCGGCGCCTTACGGACTCACTCATCTTCCTCGCTTTTCGCTTTTCAAAAAATCTGCAAGTCTCTACGAAATTTAACAGAAATAATTTGGTAGTTTCGGATAATTGACGTATATTTGCAGGGTAGGAGAATAAACTATATAAAATTGAAGAATACAAACAATTTAACAAAATAAGAGCTTATGAAGAATAACAGATTACTTCTCTTCGCAGGCTCCCTGCTCATGCCTATGGTGGTGATGGCAGGTCCGCGAAGCTTCCAGCAGGCTAAGGCTATCGCCGAAAAACAGGCGGCACTGCTGGGCGTTACCATCGACCAGAAGGCGATGACCAAGGCAAGAAAACAAGGTAGTAAAGGAGAGTTTACCCTCTCGCAGCAAAGCTATTACGTGTTCCCTAATGCCAACAGCAAGGGATTCACCATCGTATCGGGAGACGACAGACTGCCCGAAATCGTGGGATACTCAAGCCAGGGTTCCTACGACGAAAACAATCTCCCAGAGGGATTCGTCAGCTTCATGGAAGCCTATCAGAATCTTTACAACAAGGTGAACTTGGGCGATGCAGAGGTGTTGAAAAATCTGGCGGAAATCAAGGCGTGGAGAAATAAGGAAAATGCATCTGCAGCATCTACCTCTGCCGTAGCTCCGCTCCTGGGAAATATTGAATGGGACCAGACTTCGCCTTATAATAATATGTGTCCAAAATACGACAGCGTGCATGTGGCTGCCACCGGATGCGTGGCAACGGCGATGGCACAGGTGATGGCATATTACAAATATCCAAAGCAGCTGAAGGCGGATATTCCGGGCTACGTGAACCGATGGAACGGCATCCCGATGGAGATTCCTACCATCACCCAGGAAGAGGGCATCTACGACTGGGACAACATGCTGCCTAAATATAATAAGGAGGCAAATGCCACACAGCAGCAGAAGGATGCCGTGGCAAAACTCATGTATCATTGCGGTGCTGCCGTGCAGATGAACTACGGTCCGGAATCGGCGGCTTCGGTTTCTGCCTCCAAACTGGCGAAATACTTCGGCTATGATGCCGACCTGATGATGGATCTGAACCGCTCTACCTTCACCCTGGATAAGTGGATGCAGATCATCGATACAGAACTGGCAGCGGGCAGACCGGTGCTCTATAGCGGACAGGCTTCTGATGGCGGACATCAGTTTATCTGTGACGGCAAAGATGGCGAAGGTCTCTACCACATCAACTGGGGATGGAGCGGCAGCCAGAACGGCTACTTCGATCTTTCGCTTCTCAATCCGGAGAAGGGCAGCACCGGTTCCGGAAATTCTACGGAAGGTTATAACCGCCTTTGCTCCATGACCATCGGTATCGCTCCGGACAATGGAGTGGTGGATGCTCCGCTTGCCGCAGTGCCAGTCATCAAGGCGATGAACTATGGTTTCCTGGATACAACAACCAAGGATCACCGATTGAATCCGGATGAAGCCTTTGATTTCTGGCTGGACTATGGATTAGGCAATCAGACATACCAGGCGTTCAGCGGCTATGCAGCTTTGGGCATCCTGCAGGAGGATGGAAGCTACAGAATTGTCAGCCAGAAGGCTCACATCAATGTTGACCCTATTCCTGGCGAGGGAATGATATCTGTAGTTGATGTAAACTTCCGCGTGAACGAGGCGTTTGAGGTGGGCACCGTAACCCTCTGTCCGCTCTATAGCAAGGATGGAGAAAACTGGACGCTGTGCGATATACCTGCAAGCTTCCCTTCTGTTATGCTGAAGATCACGAAAACCAAAATGGACGTGACTTCTCCTTTGACAGCCCAGGTGACGGGACCGGAAAAACTGGAGACGGGTGCCTACGGAACCTTCCAGGTTACCCTCAGCAACCTGTCCGATTTGGAGTATTTCGGTTACATTGATGTTTCATTCAGCGACAAGGCCGAGCAGGTTAGTGCAGCATTGGCAAGGGAGCTTTACGTCTCGGTTCCAGCGCATGGTTCTGTAACACGCAGTTTCAATCTGCTTCCTAAGCAGGCGGGAGATTTCTATCTCTGGCTGGATGAACTGAGCGGCGGTTATAATCGCAATCTGGTTGATGCCCAGAAGTTTACGGTGGACAAGGGTTATGAGCCGCCGATTTATCTGGTTGAGACATCAACGAATGCCGAGCCTGAGCTTTACGAAACCGAGCTGGCTTATTTTGGTGGCAAACTGGTGAGAGCGCCAAGAGTGAATGACGACAAGGCTGTGTTTACCTATAAGATTCAGAACGATGGACCTGCGTGTACAATTAATATGGGCTTTGCTGCAGTAAGTGGTGATGATCCAGAGCCTCGTTTCATGTATACCCCTGAATATGTTCAGTTGGCAGGAAATGGTGAGGTGACTACTATCACGAAGACAGTGACTCCAGAGGAGGTAGGTTCTCATTCTATCTGTGGAAATTTGATGGCTATCAGTTCCGGTCAGTTGGTGGATTTCCCAACCTATCTGTCTCCTTACATTCTGTATTATGTGGAACCGATAGATAACTACCAAGGTTTCAGTATGAAGCCAGCCATGCAGCTGGTTTATGTATCGGGCACTTCTGCCGGCCTTTCTCATATCGAGAAGGATGCTTCTGGTTTCTGGGATGTATATACTCTGAGTGGTCAGAAGGTAAAGAGTGTTGCTGCTGGTTCAGATCTCCAGCGTCTCGGTCTTCCTGCAGGCATCTATGTAGTGAACCATCAGAAGATTTTGGTGAAGTAAGAATCATAAGAATCTTGTGAAGTAAAGGATATTCTCAAACAAAAAAGGGTGTGTCATAGGTTTATGACACACCCTATTTTTATGTTTCCTTTTTATATTGTACTGAACTTTCGCAAGTAGCATCCTTCCGTCCCCGAAGGGGGCGAATGTGAATAACCGCGGGTGGAATGACCGAAGGGAATGGAACCTGCGGATAACAGACACACTCTCCAATCGTCCCCGAAGGGGGCGAACAGGAGCAAGACTGGATATGGTTCGCCCCCTTCGGGGACGCTTCTTCCCTCCTGATGCTTGTCCGCAGGTTTCATGACCTTCGGCCATTCCACCAGCGGTTATTGAAAGTTGGCCCCCTTCGGGGACCGGAGGTAACTTGCGAAACTTGAGTAAACAAAAAAAAGGACTGACTCTCTTCACAGAGAAATCAGTCCTTTATCTAAATGCAAATGATAAGTAAATTCTTATATTCCGGAGAATTAAGCCTTACCCTCCATCTGAGCCTTCAACTTAGCAAGAGCATCGATGTCGCCGAGTGATGTACCAGCAGCAACGTTGTTGATAGCTGGAGTATCATTGTTCTTGCGACCACCATTGTGCTTGCGTCCTGATGGCTTAGCGATTGGCTCGTCCTTGCCCTCCTCGAATGTACGAGAGTGAGAGAGGATGATACGCTTTGTCTCCTTAACGAACTCGATAACCTTGAAGTCGAGAGTCTCGCCCTTCTTAGCCATTGTGCCGTCCTCCTTAGTGAGGTGCTTTGGAGTAGCGAAGCCTTCGCCGCCCTCAGCGAGAGCTACGACAGCGCCCTTGTCCATCATCTCGATGATAGTACCCTGGTGGATTGAACCTGGAGTGTAGATGTTCTCATACTCATCCCATGGGTTCTTCTCCAACTGCTTGTGGCCGAGGCTCAAGCGGCGGTTCTCCTTATCGATCTCGAGAACAACAACATCAATCTTAGCGCCTACCTGAGTGAACTCAGATGGATGCTTAACCTTCTTGGTCCAAGAGAGGTCAGAGATGTGGATCAAGCCATCAACACCCTCAGAAAGCTCTACGAAGATACCGAAGTTAGTGAAGTTGCGAACAGTAGCAACGTGCTTGCTGCCGATAGGGAACTTCTCATCGATTGTCTCCCATGGGTCTTCCTTGAGCTGCTTGATACCAAGGCTCATCTTGCGCTCAGCACGGTCGAGAGTCAAGATAACAGCCTCTACCTCGTCGCCTACCTTCATGAAGTCGCAAGCTGAACGGAGGTGCTGGCTCCAAGACATCTCAGATACGTGAATCAAGCCCTCTACGCCTGGAGCAATCTCAACGAATGCACCGTAGTCAGCCATAACCACTACCTTACCCTTCACGTGATCACCTACCTTGAGGTTTGGATCAAGTGCATCCCATGGATGTGGAGTAAGCTGCTTCAAACCGAGAGCGATACGCTTCTTCTCCTCATCGAAGTCGAGGATTACAACGTTGATCTTCTGGTCGAGAGATACAACCTCGTGTGGATCGCTTACGCGGCCCCAAGAGAGGTCTGTGATGTGGATCAAACCGTCAACACCGCCGAGGTCAACGAATACACCGTAAGTAGTGATGTTCTTAACGGTACCCTCGAGGATCTGACCCTTCTCGAGCTTGCCGATGATCTCCTTACGCTGCTGCTCGAGCTCCTGCTCGATGAGAGCCTTGTGAGATACAACGACGTTGCGGAACTCCTGGTTGATCTTTACAACCTTGAACTCCATTGTCTTGCCTACGAATACGTCGTAGTCGCGTATAGGGTGAACGTCGATCTGGCTTCCTGGCAAGAAAGCCTCGATTCCGAAGACGTCAACGATCATACCGCCCTTAGTGCGGCACTTGATGTAACCCTGGATGATCTCCTCGTTCTCGAGAGCTGCATTAACACGCTCCCAAGACTTGCTGAGGCGAGCCTTCTTGTGAGAGAGTACCAACTGACCCTTAACGTCCTCCTGGTTCTCTACGTAAACCTCAACCTTGTCGCCTACCTTGAGGTCTGGGTTGTAACGGAACTCAGAAGCTGGGATGATACCATCGCTCTTGTAGCCGATGTTTACGATAACCTCTTTCTTGTCTACAGAGATTACGGTACCCTCAACAACCTGGTGCTCAGTTACCTTGTTCAATGTTTCGTCATAGGCCTTCTCGAGGTCTGTTTTGCTGACGCCTGCGTTTGTGCCGTTCTCGAACTCGTCCCAATTGAAGTCGTCGAGTGGCTGTACGTTCTTAAAATTTGACATAAAAAATAATTAAAAATTTAAATTAATAAAGTTAGACTTTATATATATTGTTAAAAATCGGCTGCAAAGTTACTCATTTTCTTTGGTTTACAAGCGTTTGGCATCTCTTTTCTTTTGTTTGTTAATGATATTTAACTAAAATGGGCGTTTCTTTTCGCTTTTTTCTCTCTTTACATTAATTAATGGTGGTAAGGTTTCGCACGTAACCTCCGGTCCCCGAAGGGGGCCAACTTTCAATAACCGCTGGTGGAATGACCAAAGGTCATGGAACCTGCGGACAAGCATCAGGAGGGAGAAATCGTCCCCAAAGGGGGCGAACAATACCCAATCTTACTCCTGTTCGCCCCCTTCGGGGACGGCAGAGAGAGTATCTGTCACTATCCGCAGGTTCCATTCCCTTCGGTCATTCCACCCGCGGTTATTCACATTCGCCCCCTTTGGGGACGGCAGGATTCCACTTATGAAAGTTCAGAATGATGGAAAAGCTTTTGTCCTTTCAGAACTTGAAATGCGGCAGAATCGCTGCGAAAAAATCAATTGCATGAAAATTGCGTTAAAATCATTAAAAAATCATCCCGAAATATTGCGGATTACAAAATATTTGTTACCTTTGCCCTGAAATATGAAAAAATGAATAACTATTGAGTATTATGACACTAGTCATCTTGACCATACTGATACTGGCTTGCGTACTCATTGCAACCGAGAACGTGACCAAAGTGAACCGTGCTGCCGTGGCTATCTTCGCCGGAACGGTGGGATGGGTGCTATATATATGCTTTGGTATGGACTTCGTGACTAACGAACACTCAGCAGATTACAGCCATTATCTGTACCTCACGAACCTGGAATCCACCAGCACCAACGTGAAGTACTTCATCTCCAGGCACATCTTCCTGCCACAGGTGGGCAGGGCTGCCGAAATCGTGCTCTTTCTGCTCGCCACCATGACCATCGTGGATATACTCAATAACAACGGCTGCTTCGACTTCGTGCGCCAGTTGCTTCGCACGCGCAGCAGCAGGAAGATGCTTTGGATGCTCGCCATCGTCACCTTCATCATCTCTATCAACCTCGATAATCTTACCACCACCGTGTTGATGCTCACCATCATGCACGGCATCATCCCAAGCCGCCGACAGCGTATGATATTCGGCAGTTCTATCCTCCTTGCCGCCAACTGCGGCGGTGCGCTTACCGTTATCGGTAACCCCGAAGGCCTGGTGCTCTGGAATTCCGGAGCCGTTACTGCCACCATTTTCTCGTTTTCGCTCCTGCTTCCGTGCCTGGCTGCGTGGCTCATCCCTACGGCGATGATGCAGCGCATGTTGCCGGATAGGGTGGAGACGGAATGGATTGCCATGCCTTTCCGCGGAGATGACACGCGCCTCAACGTGTGGCAGCGACTGCTGATGCTCCTGGTGGGCATCGGAGGCCTGTGGTTTATCCCTACCTTCCATAACATCACCAAACTCAGTCCGTTCCTGGGTGCGCTGTGCGTGCTCAGCATCCTCTGGATCGTGAACGAGATCTTCAATCGCAAGCTCATGAACATGGATGCGATGGTGGAGCGTCGTACCCCATTGGTTTTGCAGTATGGCGTTATCCAGATGATGCTCTTCGTGATGGGCATGATGCTGGCTGTGGGCGTGGTGACGGAAACGGGTGCCTTCGGCGACCTCACGGCATGGCTGGGCGTAAGCGATGAGCATCCTAGCGTGTGGCTGCATGGCATTGTGGCTGGAGTGCTGAGCACCGTGCTCGACAACTTCGCTACGGCGATGAACTTCTTCTCGCTGCACGACGTGGTGGGACTGGGCGACCCTCAGTCGGTCCTCGACTCTGTATATCAGACCAATGGAGTATACTGGCAGGTCATCGCCTACTGCGTGATGGCCGGCGGCAACGTGCTCGGCATCGGCACCATCAGCGGCCTTGCCCTGATGAAGATGGAGCACATGCACATGGGCTGGTATTTCCGCAACATAGGCTGGAAGGCCCTGGTGGGTGGCGTGCTGGGACTCGCCATCCTCTGGCTCTCGCACACCCTGATGGGCGGGACCATGTACTTGATGATTTAAACCATTTCTGATGATGAAAAGGGGATGTGAACACGCATCCCGAACGAAAAGACGTAGATTTTTGACAATGCCCTCTTATAAGACTTATTAAGAAATCCTCTTTGCTGGAAATTTATCTTTGCGATAAATCTATCTCTGCGAGAAATCTATCTCTGCAGGAAATCTGTCTTCGGAGGCATTGGATGCAGACAAAATTGAAGAAACTAATTAAAATAATGTATCAATTAATATAATAAGGTATAAATATAATAAGGTATATAGTTATGGCAAAGATTAAGACTATAGGTATTTTGACATCCGGAGGTGATGCTCCAGGTATGAACGCAGCTATCCGCGCAGTGACCCGCGCGGCTATCTACAACGGTTTCAACGTGAAGGGTATCTATCGTGGCTACGATGGCTTGATCAACGACGAGATCAAGACTTTTACCACAGAGAATGTGAGTGGTATCATCGGTACCGGCGGTACGATACTGAAGACTGCACGTTCTAAGGAATTCATGACAGAAGAGGGCCGACAGAAGGCTTTCGAGAATATTCAGAAGGAGGAAATCGATGCGCTGGTGGTTATCGGCGGTAACGGTTCGCTCACTGGTGCGATGAACTTCGCAAGAGAGTTTGATGTCTGCTGCATCGGTTTGCCTGGCACCATCGACAACGACCTCTATGGCACAGACAATACCATCGGTTACGATACTACGATGAACACCATCGTTGAGTGTGTAGACCGTATACGTGATACGGCGCAGAGCCACGAGCGTATTTTCTTTATCGAGGTGATGGGCCGTGATGCCGGATTCCTGGCTCAGAACTCAGCCATCGCCAGCGGTGCAGAGGCAGCCATCATCCCAGAGGATTCCACCGATGTTGACCAGTTGGCACAGTTCATGGAGCGTGGTATCCGCAAGTCAAAGAAGAGTTGTATCGTCATCGTGTCTGAGAGTCCTAAGTGCGGTGCGCTCTACTATGCCGACCGTGTGCGCAAGGAGTTCCCTGAGTTCGACGTGCGTGTATCTATCCTCGGACACCTGCAGCGTGGCGGTCGCCCATCAGCCCGTGATCGTATCCTCGCCAGCCGCACCGGTTGCGGTGCCATCGAGGCCATCATGCAGGGTCAGCGCAACGTGATGATCGGAGTTCGCAACAACGAGGTGGTATACGTACCGCTTTCAGAGGCTATCCGTTCTGACAAGCCATTCGACCGCAAGCTGATCAAGGTATTGGACGAGCTGAGCATCTAATCAGCTTCTCCTTCCGTTGCATTTCTGTATCTGATGCTGTTATAGGCATTATCTATAGAAAATGAATGAAAAGTAAAAATGGTTTAAACGGAACTAAAAATGTTTTAATTCGGAGTAATTTAGTAATAAAACTCCTTAAAAATTTGCAGTTTCCATGAATTGTTGTTACTTTTGCAGCCGTTAATCGATGTGCGTGCTACGGGTTCCGAAGCCGCTTCACGCACATTGAATACTAAAAGTACGAAATAATAAATATAAATAAATTTTAAACTAATAAAGCTTATGTCACAAGTAAGTGGACGCATCTCGCAGATTATCGGTCCGGTTATCGATGTATACTTCGATACCAAGGGCGAGAATCCTGAGAAGGTGCTTCCTAAAATTCACGAAGCTCTGAAGGTGAAACGCCCAGACGGACGCGACCTGGTCATCGAGGTGCAGCAGCACATCGGTGAGGACACGGTTCGCTGCGTCGCCATGGACAACACCGACGGCTTGCAGCGTGGCTTGGAAGTTGCCGTAACAGGCAACCCAATCATGATGCCTGCCGGAGAGCAGATCAAGGGTCGTATGATGAATGTTATCGGACAGCCTATTGATGGTATGAACGAATTGGACATGAAGGGTGCTTATCCTATCCACCGCGAGGCTCCGAAGTTTGACGAGCTCTCTACGCACAAGGAGATGCTTGCCACCGGTATCAAGGTGATCGACCTGCTCGAGCCTTACATGAAGGGTGGTAAGATTGGTCTCTTCGGCGGTGCCGGTGTAGGTAAGACGGTGCTCATCATGGAGTTGATCAACAACATTGCCAAGGGACATAACGGTTACTCCGTATTCGCTGGTGTAGGTGAGCGAACCCGTGAGGGTAACGACTTGATTCGAGACATGCTCGAGTCTGGCGTTATCAAGTATGGCGAGAAGTTCCGCAAAGCCATGGAAGAAGGTAAGTGGGATCTCTCACTCGTTGACCCTGAGGAGCTTGCCAAGAGTCAGGCTACCCTGGTGTATGGTCAGATGAATGAGCCACCTGGGGCACGTGCTTCAGTAGCGCTTTCAGGTTTGACTGTTGCCGAGGAGTTCCGTGACCACGGAGGCAAGAACGGCGAGGCTGCCGACATCATGTTCTTCATCGATAACATCTTCCGTTTCACCCAGGCTGGTTCTGAGGTATCTGCGCTGCTGGGTCGTATGCCATCAGCCGTAGGTTATCAGCCAACGCTGGCTTCTGAGATGGGTGCCATGCAGGAGCGAATCACTTCTACCAAGAATGGTTCCATCACCTCAGTACAGGCCGTTTATGTGCCTGCCGACGACTTGACCGACCCTGCTCCAGCCACCACCTTTACTCACCTGGATGCCACCACAGAGCTTTCTCGTAAGATTGCATCTCTGGGTATCTATCCTGCCGTAGACCCACTGGGTTCTACCTCTCGTATCCTCGACCCGCTGATTGTGGGCAAGGCTCATTACGACTGTGCGCAGCGAGTAAAGCAGTTGCTGCAGCGTTACAACGAGTTGCAGGATATCATCGCCATCCTCGGTATGGATGAGCTTTCGGATGAGGATAAGTTGACCGTGAACCGTGCACGCCGTGTACAGCGTTTCCTGAGTCAGCCGTTCACCGTAGCCGAGCAGTTCACCGGTTTGAAGGGTGTGATGGTACCTATCGAAGAGACTATCAAGGGCTTCAACGCCATCCTCGACGGCGAGGTAGACGACCTGCCAGAGCAGGCATTCCTCAACGTAGGTACTATCGAGGATGCGAAGGAGAAGGCTAAGCAGTTGCTCGCAGCAGCACAGGCGTAATCTTTAAATCCACGGCTTATGTTACAGCTAAAGATAGTATCTCCTGAGAAAGTAGTCTTCCAGGGTGAGGTAGAGAGCGTACTGGTTCCGGGAACCCTCGGCTCGTTCGAGATTCTCAAGGATCACGCGCCAATCATCTCTTCGCTCGAAGTGGGCAAGGTAGAGTATACCACCAGGGAAGGCAAGCAGGCTATGAACATCAAGGGCGGATTCGTGGAATGTAAGAAAAACGAAGTAAGCCTCTGCGTGGAAGTATAATTTAGTTAATAGTTGACAGTTAATAGTTGACAGCTATATTGATAAAATAGAATAATGGAAAAAGATGAAAAGTTGCGCTTGCAGACTATCAGGCAGGCGAGCATCAAGTATAAGCAGATATCTCTGTGGCTCACAGCTCTCATGGCTTTGGCCATCCTCTTTGCCTGTAGGGTTTCTGCCTTATGCGATGATATTCTGCCACGGGTGGTTAACCCGCTGATAGTGAGTGCGATATTCTCGCTCGTTGCAAGTACTGCTTATGGCGAAGCCTGGAAGGCTGTGGCAAAGTCATCGCCCGCCAATCTCGCCAAGTTCTACCTGGCAGCATTGGTGCTGAAGCTGATGGCAGGCACGTTGGTGTTCCTCATCTACGTGCTGGTATGCGACAAGCAGAACATCCTGGGATTCACCGCCGTCTTCGCCTTGTTCTATGTCGTGCTTCTCGTGTTCGACTGCATCTACTTCGCTCGGGTAGAGAAAAAGAACCGTCTTTCATAAGCGGTTCTGATACAAATAATTAATAAACAAAGTAAGAATTAAAGAATATGAAACATCTCAAGCAATTCCTCTTGATGGCGATGCTGCTCTTTACGCTGGCACCTATGCAGGTATCAGCCAAGGAGAATTTCGACGTGAAAGAGATATTGTGGGGTCATATCAAGGATTCTTATGAATGGCATATCACAAAGGTGGGAGACCATCCCGTAGTGATTCATCTGCCAATCATCGTTAACACCACTTCGGGCTGGCACGTGTTCTGCAGCAGCGAATTCTCGGAAGAGAAGGATGCCAATGGAGACCGCCCCGGACCATTCAACCTGGTGATCAAGAACGCTGATGCGCAGGCGAATCCCAACAAGATAGTAGAGAAGGTGGGAGACCAGGAGGTTCGTCCTCTCGACATCTCCATCACGAAGACCGTTTGCGTGCTCTTCATCGATGCTATCATCCTGTTGCTCTGTGTCCTGATACCAGCCCGCTGGTGCAGGAAGCACAAGGTGGATGATCCTGCACCAAAGGGATTTGTGGGACTGATGCACATGTTCATTATGTCGGTATATACCGATGTAATTGAGGCCACCCTGGGTAAGGAAGCCCCAAAGTACGCACCATGGTTGCTTACTTGCTTCTTCTTTATCTTCGTGGCGAACATCATGGGTATCGTACCATTCCCACCAGGTGGTGGTAACCTGACGGGTAATATCGCCTGCACCGTATTCTTCGGTGTAACGACATTCCTGATCACCAACTTCACCGGTACCAAGGAATACTGGAAGGAAATCTTCTGGCCTGAGGTACCAACGTGGTTGAAGGTGCCAGTGCCACTGATGCCATTCATCGAGCTCTTCGGAATCTTCACGAAACCGCTGGCTCTGATTATCCGACTCTTCGCCAACATGATGGCGGGTCACGCCATCGCACTTTCGTTTGCGGCTATCATTTTCATCATGTTCAACATCAGTGAGAATGCTATCGCCAACTATGTGGCAGGTACGGGTATGACAATAGTAAGTGTTGCGATGAGCGCCTTTATGATGCTCCTCGAAGTATTGGTAAGCTACATTCAGGCATTGGTATTCACCATGCTGAGTGCAGTATTCATCTCGCTGGCTCATGTAAAGTCTCATGAGGCTGAGCCAGAAATCGTAAAATAGAATTATAAATAAAGAAAATATTAACAACTTAAATTATTAAGATTATGTTATCACTTTTATTAGCAGCAGAGATTGCAAAGTTGGGTGCCGCAGTAGGCGCAGGTTTGGCCGCTATTGGCGCAGGTATTGGTATCGGTCGCATTGGTGGCCAGGCTATGGACGCTATGGCTCGCCAGCCAGAGAAGATGGGCGATCTCCGTTCTTCTATGATCATTGCAGCTGCGTTGGTTGAGGGTGTTGCGTTCTTCGCTGTCATCATCGCCATCTTGGCTATCGTTATGTAATAAACGAATATCACTCTTCTCGCCCCATACGGTTTTTAGTTGCAGTTGTCTAACCGTAATGTATGGGGTGGAGAAGGTGATTCTTTAGAGTTAGTTAAAATAAAACGTTTAAGTAAAACTTTAACCAGTATATATGGATTTATTAATTCCTGATAGCGGTTTGCTTTTCTGGATGACGCTGGTCTTCATCATCGTAGTCATTATCCTTTGGAAGGCTGGTGGTTTCGGTGCCATCATCAAGATGGTGAACGATCGTAAGGCCTTCATCGACGAGAGCCTGAAGAAAGCTCACGAAGCCAACGAGAAGCTTGCCAATATCCAAAAAGAAGGTGAATCCATCTTGCAGGAAGCTCGCGAGAAGCAGGCTGCCATCCTCAAGGAGGCTGCTGATACCCGCGATGCCATCGTAGAGAAAGCACAGGACAAGGCTCGCGAAGAGGGCGCCCGTCTGCTCTCTGACGCCAAGGCGCAGATTGAGACAGAAAAGCAGAACGCCATCCGCGAAATCCGTGGACAGGTAGCCGAGCTCTCTGTTCAGATTGCAGAAAAAGTGCTCAAGGCTAAGCTCTCTGACGACAAGGCACAGATGGATATGATAAATCGACTGCTGGACGAGGTTTCTTCTGAAAACAAATAGTAAAGCTTATGGATATAGGTGTAATATCGGTGCGTTATGCCCGTGCCCTCATCAAGGCTGCACTCGGCATGAAGCTCGAAGATCAGGTGTACCAGGAGATGCAGACGCTCTACCAGAGCTACATCGACGTGCCTGAACTGAGATTTACGATAGACAACCCTATGCTTTCAAAGGACAAGAAGCAGGCACTTCTCACCACGGCCCTGGGTAAGAACCCAAGCGAACTGAGCAAGAAGTTCATCGCACTCGTCCTGAAGGAGGATAGGGAGAGCACCCTGCAATTCATGGCTGCTTCGTATATCACTCTTTACAGGAAACAGAAGAACATCATCCGCGGTAAGCTGATCACCGCCACTGCCGTTGACGCCTCTACGGAGGAGAAGATGCGCAAGATGGTGGAGCAGAGAACGCAAGGTACTGTGGAGTTCAAGACTGAGGTGAACCCTGAACTCATCGGCGGTTTCATCCTTGAGTATGATACTTACAGAATGGATGCGAGCGTAAAGACTAAGCTCAACAACATTCTGACACAGCTCAAAAAGTAATTTTTTTGAGTAGTTAAGAATTTAAGAAGTTAAAGGAGTTAAGACAACACCTTTATCCTGATAAAACAGGAGGACTTCTTGATAATGAGAGAAAACTGGATATAAGATAAGCTATTGTCTTAACTCCTTTAACTTCTTTCAACTCCTTAACTCCTCATTTAACAATTAAAGTAAATAACAAAATGTCAGATAAAATTAAACCAAGTGAGGTGTCTGAAGTGCTTCAGCAGCAGCTCCAGGAGGTGAATGGCTCTCAGCAGTTTGACGAGGTGGGTACCGTGCTTACCGTCAGCGATGGCGTGGCTCGTATCTACGGTCTTCGCAATGCAGAGGCTAACGAACTTCTTGAGTTCGAGAACGGCACTATGGCGATCGTCATGAACTTGGAGGAAGACAATGTAGGTTGTGTCCTCTTAGGTCCTACTGCTGGCATCAAGGAGGGACAGAGCGTGAAGCGTACTCACCGTATCGCTTCTATCCGCGTGAACGACAACTTCTTAGGTCGTGTCGTTAACCCTCTGGGTCAGGCTATCGACGGTCTGGGTGATATCGATCTCACAGGCGCTTTCGAGATGCCTCTGGATCGTAAGGCTCCTGGTGTGATCTATCGTCAGCCAGTGAAGGAGCCTCTGCAGACAGGTTTGAAGGCTGTGGATTCCATGATTCCTATCGGACGTGGACAGCGTGAGTTGATCATCGGCGACCGTCAGACCGGTAAGACTGCCATCGCAGTGGATACCATCATCAACCAGAAGAGTTTCTATGAGGCAGGCAAGCCTGTATATTGTATCTATGTAGCCATCGGTCAGAAAGCATCTACCGTTGCTGCATTGGTACAGAACCTGAAGGAGCACGGCGCCCTGCCATATACCATCATCGTAAGTGCTACCGCTGCCGATCCTGCAGCCATGCAGTATTACGCACCATTCGCCGGTGCAGCCATCGGTGAGTACTTCCGCGACCGTGGTTACTCAGCCCTCGTAGTATACGATGACTTGAGTAAGCAGGCTGTGGCTTACCGTGAGGTATCATTGATCCTCCGCCGTCCATCAGGACGTGAGGCTTACCCTGGTGATGTGTTCTATCTCCACTCTCGTCTGTTGGAGCGTGCCGCTCGTATCAACGACCAGCAGGAGGTAGCCGAGCAGATGAACGACCTTCCTGAGTGCCTGAAGGGCAAGGTGAAGGGTGGCGGCTCTTTGACAGCCCTCCCAATCATCGAGACCCAGGCTGGTGACGTTTCTGCCTACATCCCAACCAACGTGATCTCTATCACCGACGGTCAGATCTTCCTGGAGACCGACCTCTTCAACCAGGGCTTCCGCCCAGCTATCAACGTAGGTATCTCCGTATCTCGTGTAGGTGGTTCTGCCCAGATCAAGAGTATGAAGAAGGTGGCTGGTACCCTGAAGATCGATATGGCTCAGTATCGTGAGCTGGAGGCTTTCTCTAAGTTCTCAAGCGATATGGATGCCGTAACAGCGATGACACTGGACCGTGGTAGAAAGAACGACCAGTTGCTGGTTCAGCCTCAGTATCGCCCTATGCCAGTGGGCGAGCAGGTGGCTATCCTCTATTGTGGTGTGCACGGATTGATGCACGAAGTGCCAATGGACAAGGTTCGCGAGTGCCAGGATCAGTTCCTCGACGCTATGCGCAGCCAGCACGCCGACGTAATCGAGACTTTGGCTGATGGTAAGCTCACCGACGATTGCATCGCGGTGATCAAGGATACCATGGCTAATGTAGCAGGACAATATAAAGCGTAATAGCCTATGCCGTCGTTAAAAGAGATTAAGACTCGCATCGCCAGCGTCAACAGTACCCGTAAGATTACGAGTGCTATGAAGATGGTGGCATCCAGCAAGTTGCATCATGCTCAGGTAGCTATCCAGAATATGCTGCCTTATGAGAATATGCTGGAGCATATCCTGAAGAGCTTCCTGGTGAGTACTCCGAATGTGGACCATGAGTTGCAGGTGGAGCACAAGGAAATCAAGCGTGTGGCTCTCATCGTATATAGCTCTAACAGCAGCTTGTGCGGTGGTTTCAACTCCAACGTCATCAAGATGATGATTCAGGCGGTGGACGAGTATAAGGCTCATGGCATTGACGACATCACGGTATATCCTATCGGCAGAAAGGTGGCTGAGAAGGCACAGAAGCTGGGTTTGAAGATTGGCGGTAACTTCATGGATATTGCCGATCATCCTAATTCAAGCGCTTGTGCCGACATCGCCCGCAAGCTTGCCAAGCAGTATGCGGCTGGCGAACTCGACAAGGTGGAGATGATCTATCACCACTTCAAGAGTGCCGGTTCGCAGATTCTGACCCAGAAGACTTTCCTGCCTATCGACCTCAGCACGGAGGCGATAGGAGAGGACAACGACCGTGATCTCACATCGAATGTGGCTACGGCGAAGGCTCAGGAGTATCTGCGCAAGAAGCAGGCTAGTGAGGATGAAAGACAGCGTGCAGAGGCGCATCCTCTGAACGATGACTTCATCGTGGAGCCTGATCTGGAGACTGTTTTGGGTGTATTGATTCCTAAGCAGCTTCATCTGATGGTTTACACTGCTTTGTTGGATAGTCAGGCGAGTGAGCATGCTGCCCGTATGGTAGCCATGCAGACTGCTACGGATAATGCCGATGAACTCTTGCGTGAACTGAATCTTCAGTATAACAAGAGTCGTCAACAGGCCATTACGAATGAATTGCTCGATATTGTGGGAGGTAGCGTGAATAACTAAGCTTCCCCGTTTCATCATAAAAAAAGAGGTAACCTGGTTTTCTCCGGGTTACCTCTTTTTTTATATCTTATTTTTTATTTGCCTGTATATTTCTTGATGGCTTTGATAAAAGTATCGCCATATTTCTTGATCTTGAATTCGCCGATACCGCTGATGAGACCGAATGCCTGGAGGGTGGTTGGCTTCATCTTGGTTAATTCGTGCAGACTCTTATCTGATAGCACGATATATGGAGGATAGCCCTGCTCATCGGCAAGATTCTTTCGGATTTTACGCAGATACTCGAAGAGCTTCTTGTCTTCTACGTTTGATATTTCATCCTCGAAAATCACACGCTCGGCATGAACCACAGGGATGCTGCTTCCTCTTGAAGGTCTGTTGACCTTTTGCTGACGAGGAGCCCGCTCTTCATTCTCAACTATCACCAGTGAAACCTGATGTTCTCCCTTGAGGACCTTCCAGCCTAATGGCGTGACTTTCATCTGGTTATGCATGTTGTACGCCACTTCGAAGAAACCCATCTGCAGCATCTGGAGCATGTATGCCTGCCAGTCGCGGACGCTCACGTCTCTGCCCACACCAAAGGTCTTCAGTTCGTTGTAGTGGTTGCGCGTCACGGCAGGAGTCTGCATGCCTCTCAATATCTCGATGCAGGTGCCAATAGCCACTCTTTCGCCTGCACGTACCACGGCGCTCAGGGCTTTCTGCGTGAGCACGGTGCCATCGAAGGTGCGTGGCGGATTCTTGCACACATCGCAATGACCGCAATCCTTTGCCGATGTCTCGCCGAAATAATTCAGCAGAATTCGGCGGCGGCACACTCGTGATTCGGCGTATTCCTCCATTCTCTGCAGTTTTTCGAGATTCACGGAACGCTGTCCGCTTTCTTCGCAGAACGAACGGAGGGTGATGATGTCGGCTATCGAATAGAAAAGCACAGTGTCGGCTGGTGCGCCATCTCTTCCGGCTCTGCCTATCTCCTGATAGAAACTCTCTATGCTCTTCGGCATGTTGTAGTGAATCACCCAGCGCACGTTGCCCTTGTCGATGCCCATTCCGAAGGCGATGGTAGCGCATACCACCTCTATCTGGTCCATCTTGAAACGCTCCTGCACCGAGGCTCGCTGCTGGGCAGAGAGTCCGGCATGATAGGCTTCGGCATTGATGCCATGCGACTGGAGCGCCTCTGCCACCATTTCCGTGTTCTTGCGCGAGAGGCAGTAGATGATGCCTGCTTCTTCGGGGCGTCGGGCGATGAAATGGTAGATGAACTTCAGCTTCTCCTTCTTGGTACTTTCCTGACGCACGGAGAGACTGAGGTTGGGACGGTCGAAGCTGCTCACGAAGGTCTGTCCGTTCAGATGCAGCTGGTTGATGATGTCCTCGCGGGTAATCTTATCGGCTGTAGCCGTAAGCGCCATCACCGGAATGCCACGGAATTTCTCGTGAAGGAGTCCGAGCTGCGAATATTCTGGACGGAAATCGTGCCCCCACTGACTGATGCAGTGGGCTTCATCCACGGCAAAGAGCGAGATCTTGATGTTACTGAATAAATAAGGTATCTCGCTGATGAGTTTTTCGGGAGAAACATAGAGCAGTTTGAGTTCGCCCGCCTCGCATCGTCGCCGGATGATGACATCGTCGGTGACGTCATTACCGCTGTTCAGTGCCTCGGCAGGGATTCCGTTTGCCTTGAGTGCCTCCACCTGGTCGTGCATTAAGCTGATGAGGGGCGAGATGACCACGGCAGTGCCTTCCATCGCCAGTGCCGGAACCTGATAGCAGAGGCTCTTACCTCCGCCCGTAGGCATGAGCACGAGGCAGTCGTGGCCCTGCATCACTTCCTGGATGATGGCCTCCTGATTCGGGCGGAAGGAGTCGTAACCGAAGTACGATTTTAATATCTCGTTGATTTGCATATCTCTTAACTGTTTTTACATCTTTTTCGTTAGAAATTCCTGCAAAGTTACTAAAAAAACGGGATATTTATTACATTTCCTTCTATAAAATAAGAAAAGTAGGCAGAAAAGTTTGAAAATTGAAATAAAAGTCGTACTTTTGCGGTAGAATAAAGGTTTTAAACATGGCAAATTGTAATGTAAACACCCAAGAGCGCTTCGCTGACATCCAGATGCTTCGTTACGAGCTGAAGGGTTTTGACGAATTGTCGCTCAATCAGAAATTGTATATCTATTGCTTGTCAATGGCTACATTGATGGGACGTGACATCACGTTCGATCAGCAGGGAAAGTACAACCTGCGCATCCGCAAAACCCTGGAGGCAATCTATCGCCACTATAAGGGAACAGGAGAGAAAGCAGAGACGCTGGCATCTGATATCAGCGAAAGCGGAGAGTCTTCTGGAAAATATATCTGCGAAAGCGAGGATTTCAAGGCTTTCGAGGTTTATCTGAAGCGAGTATGGTTCGCCAGCGGCATCCATCACCATTATGGCTGCGAGAAATTCAAGCCGGGATTCTCTGAGGAATTCTTCTATGAACTGATGGAGAACATCAACGAGGCGGAACTGCCGCTGAAGCGTGGAGAGAGCAAGGAAGACCTGCTCCGACTGCTGGTACCCGTGATCTTCGACCCCGAGGTGATGCCGAAGCGCGTGAACCAGACGGATGGCGAGGACCTGGTGCAGACTTCTGCCTGCAACTTCTATGAGGATGTGACCCAGGAGGAAGTGGAGCGGTTCTATGCCAAGATGAAGGATGCCGACGATGCCACCCCGCCTTCTTACGGACTCAATTCCAAGCTCACCAAGCGTAATGGCGAGATGGTGGAACTGGTTTGGAAAGAAGATGGTCTCTATGGTGAGGCTATCAGGGAAATCGTATCCTGGTTGCTCAAGGCACAGAAATATGCCGAGAATGAGGGACAGAAGCACGTTATCGACCTGCTCGTGAAGTTCTATCGCACGGGTGGTCTGGAGGATTTCGACCGATATAGCATCGCCTGGGTGCAGCAGCATGAGGGCATGGTGGATTTCATCAACGGATTCATAGAGGTATATGGCGACCCGCTGGGACTGAAGGGTACCTGGGAGGGAATCGTGGAATACAAGGACCTGGAGGCTACCAAGCGCACGCAGACCATCAGTCAGAATGCGCAGTGGTTTGAGGACCATTCGCCTGTGGATCCCCGTTTCCGCAAGCCGGAGGTGAAGGGCGTTACTGCCAATGTAATCTGTGCGGCGATGCTCGGCGGTGAGGAATATCCGGCTTCGGCCATCGGTATCAATCTGCCTAATGCCAACTGGATTCGCCAGGAGCACGGTTCGAAGAGTGTGACCATCGGCAACCTGACCGATGCCTACAACAAGGCGGCGCAGGGCAACGGATTCAGAGATGAGTTTGTTATCGACGAGGAGACCATAGCACTGATGAACCAGTATGCCGATATCACCGACGACCTGCATACAGATTTGCATGAGTGCCTGGGTCATGGCAGCGGTCAGCTTCTGCCTGGCACCGATGCTGATGCCCTGAAGGCGTATGGCAACACGATAGAGGAGGCGAGAGCCGACCTTTTCGGATTGTATTATGTGGCAGATAATAAGCTCGTGGAATTGGGATTGACTCCGAACGACGAGGCTTACAAGGCGCAGTATTATGGTTATCTGATGAACGGACTGCTCACCCAGACCATCCGCATCAAGGAAGGTGACAAGATAGAGGAGGCGCACATGAGAAACCGTGCCCTCATTGCCTGGTGGACACTGGAGCATGCCGAGGGAGCCGTGGAGCTGGTGACAGAAGAGGTAAGCTATGCTTCTGCCGAGGATGCCCTGAAGGATTCTGAGGGTAATATCGTGACCACCCGAACCTATGTGAAGGTGAATGATTACGAGAAGCTCCGCTATCTGTTTGGAGATTTGCTTGCCGAGATTCAGCGTATCAAGAGCGAGGGTGATTATGAGGCAGCCCGCCAGTTGGTGGAGAAATATGCCGTGAATATAGACCCAGCCTTGCATCGCGAGATTCTGGCAAGATATAAGAAGCTGAATCTGGCTCCATACAAGGGCTTTATCAATCCGAAGATGACGCTGGTGTTTGATGAGGAGGGCAATCCTATCGATGTAAATCTCGATTACGAGGAGAGCTATACCGACCAGATGCTCCGCTATTCTGAGGAGTACGGAACGCTATAGATAGTTAATAGTTAAGAGTTGATAGTTTATAGGGCAATCTTGCTATAGGGTAATCTTGCAATACGGCAATCTTGCAATACGGCGAAGCCGCTATAAACTATTAACTATAAACTTTTAAAAAAACGATGACAGATAATAAGAACGAGGAATTTCCGATAGTAGATGAAATGGGCAATATCCTGGGTGCCATCACCCGAGGTCATGCCCATGATGGAAGCAAGATATTGCATCCTGTGGTTCATCTGCATGTATTCAACAGTAAGGGAGATTTATATCTCCAGCATCGTCCGGCATGGAAGGATATCCAGCCTGATAAATGGGATACTGCCTGTGGCGGACATGTGGATTTGGGCGAAAGCGTGAACCAGGCACTTCATCGTGAAGTAAGGGAAGAGCTGGGTATCACGGATTTCGAACCAGAGAGCTTAGGACACTATGTGTTTGAGAGTCAGAGAGAAAAGGAACTGGTATATGTGCATCGCTGTGTGTATGATGGCGAGGTGAAGCCGAGTCAGGAAGAGTTGGCTGGCGGCAGATTCTGGAGTAAGGAAGAAATCAAGGAAAATATCGGAAAAGGTGTTTTCACTCCGAATTTCGAAAACGAATACCAGAAGTTTTTCATGTTATAAGGTCACGCAGATTTCGCAGATAACGCAGATTTTTTTGATTGACTCTTTTTATGTCCCACAGATTCCACAGATATACACAGATTTTTGACCTAAAATCTGCGTCATCTGCGAAATCTGCGTGACTATACATCATGCAGTTCCGGTTACTCGACCGAACAGGTCGCTTTCCGTTTAATCCGTGCGTAATCCGAAAAGCAAGAATGTTTCCGATAACTCCGCGTGAGATCCGATGAATAAAAATTATATCTCGAAGATACCCTTGAGTGCTCCTCTTGCGATATTCTCGAAATCTTCTCCGAAATCGCAGAAACGCATCACGGCATTGGCGGCTGCATGCTTCACACCCATGTTGTCACCCTGAAAGGCAACGGAAGCCTGGTCAAGGAACTCATTGATGCCACGCTCGTTAGGCTCCTTGCCATTCGCAAAGAGACGGGCTAGAAGCTGGAAACCGGCTATTTCATACAGCGGTTTATCGCTGGCTATCCATTGATAGGCAATGACAGGCGCATACTCCACATGCTGCAACAGGTTGAAGGCAAGCATTTCAGCCATTTCCTGGCTCTGCACCTGCTCCATCCAGATATCCGTTATCTCGGCAAGCATCTTATCGGCAGGCATGATGAGGGTGGCAAGAATCTTGCACTCTCGGATGTCTTCCTTCCAAAGTTCAATGGCGAGGTCGTAATCCTTGCCGTATTCCTGCGCCATCTTCTTCAATTCATAGAATGGCACACCCCAATTCAGTTTATATCCCAAGCCCTTGTCGCGCATGGATTGCGAACCCGGACCGTTCATCAACAAGCGAAAGCTTCGCTTGATAGTCATCAGTTTCTGATGTGTTTCTTCGTTCATTATATTTAGAGTTTATAATTTATAGTTTATAGTTGATAGGGCATTCTTGCTATTATTTTACGTTATCTTTCTATAGACACTATAGACATCTTTTGTCTATACGGCGTAGCCGCTATTAACTATAAACTATTAACTAGATTAAAGCTTTAATACCTTGCAGAACATTCCGTCGAACTGCTCCTCGATATTCGCCGGCTTATGCTTGAAGATACCGAAGATAGCACTTCCGCTTCCGCTCATGGCAGCATATACGGCACCCAGATTATAGAGCTTCTGCTTGATTTCGGCAAGTTCAGGATGCATCGCAAAGATAGGAGCCTCGAAATCGTTGATGAGCTCCTCCTTCCAGGTCTCGATAGGCTGGCGTACGATGTCGCGGCAGCACTTGGCTGGCTGTTTCGGGGTGATGGCAGCATAGGCATCCTTGGTGCTTACGGCAATGTCGTCGCGCTTCACCACCACAATGTAATAGCCCTTCATGTTGTCGCCAGGACCGCTCACCGGCATCAGCTCGTTTCCTATACCCTCAGCATAGCAGGCTGTATCTCCATCCTCAGGGTCGGCACTGATAAAGTAGGCGCAGTCGGCACCGAGTTTGGCAGCATATCTCTCCATCTCCGGTATTCCGATGTTGAGGCGGAAGCGCTCGTCGAGCAGACGGATCATGTAGGCAGCATCAGCCGATCCGCCACCCATTCCGGCCTGCGAAGGGATGCGCTTCACCAGATGAGCATGGATGCGAGGAATCTTGAAGTCGGCAGCAATCATATTGTATGCCTTCACCACCAGGTTCTTCTGCTCATCGCAATCTACAGCGTTGCCCGTAATCTTCAGGTCGCAAGGCACCTCGCTTGGAAATTCATCGCCCATCAGCTTGATTTCCAAGGCGTCGGTAAGCGGGATAGGGTAGAACACGGTCTCCAGGTTGTGGTAACCGTCAGCCCGCTTGCTTACTATGTTTAAGCCAAGATTAATTTTGGCGCATGGAAATGTAATCATAATCAATATTGTTTAAGAGTCGATAATACTAATATCATTATAATATTGATGCAAAGATATAAAAAATATCCCAATTCCAGCCCATTTCCTACAGATTATTTTCCTGGCAGCATTAAAAATATTAAAATCATCCCTATTTTGCAATATCTTTTGTATCTTTGCAAAGTGTATCCTCATTTCAGAAAGAGAGATTCCGCTTAAGGGAAAATTTATTTTGAGTTAAGGCTAATAATATTTAGCCTTAAGTCTAAAAATATTTATCCTTAAGGCTAAATAATTGATTAGATAAAAATAAAAAATAAAATAGCTATGAAGAAAGGTGATAAAGTAAGATTCCTGAGTGAAGTGGGCGGCGGAAAGGTGGCCGGCTTCCAGGGCAAAAACATTGTGTTGGTAGAGGATGAAGACGGATTCGAAATTCCGATGCCTATCAACGAGGTAGTGGTGGTAGAGCAGGACGACTATGCCATGGGCAAGATGATTTCTGCCAAGATGGATGCCAAGCAGAGAGCGGAGGAGCATGCCAACACCGAACTGCATCAGGACAGCCGAAGCATCAAGGCTATCCTGAACGAGCACGAGAACGACGTGGATATGAACGTAGAGGAATATGATGCTGCCGACCGCGAGATTACCTTCGTGAAGCAGGTGCAGGAGCGTACGGGCGGCAACAAACTCAGCGCCTATCTCGCCTTCGTGCCTATCGACATCAAGGACGTGACCAATACCCGCTTCGAATCGTATATGGTGAACGACAGCAACTACTATCTGCGCTACACCTATCTCGTAGCCGAGGGCAATGCGTGGACCCTGAAGGCTGAGGGCGAAATCGAGCCGAACACCAAGCTCTTTATCGAGGAATTCGGTCGTGAAGCCCTGAACGAGATGGAGCACATTGCCATCCAAATGATTGCCTACAAGAAGGATAAGCCATTCCTGCTGAAGCCAGCCACGGATGTTCAGTTCCGCCTCGACCCGGTGAAGTTCTACAAGCTTCATCTCTTCGAGGAGAATGACTTCTTCGAGACGCCAGCCTATCTCTTCACCATCGTAGAGAACGACGAGGTAGCCCGTCCGCTGGTCATCGATTCCAAGCGATTGAAAGAGCAGATGTACAAGGACGAGAAGGTGATAGCCAACACCAGCAAGAAGAAGAGTAAGAAGGATGACGGTACCCTCGTTATCGACCTTCATGCAGATGAAGTGCTTGAAACAACTGCTGGAATGAATTCTGCCGATATCCTTCATTATCAGATGGATATCTTCAAGAAGACGATGGCTGAGAACAAGAAGAACAAGGGACAGAAGATTATCTTCATCCATGGTAAGGGAGAGGGCGTATTGCGCCAGGCACTCATCCACGAGCTGAACTATCGCTATAAGAACTGCACCTATCAGGATGCTTCCTTCCAGGAGTATGGATATGGTGCCACACAGGTTACTATCCGATAAAAGTAATCATAAAGTTCAAAGTTCAAATCTCAAAGTTCAAAGTAACATGAAGTACGGATTTATTAAGGTGGCAAGTGCCATCCCTGCCGTCAAGGTAGGCGATGTCATCTTCAACACCCAACAGATAGAAAACCAGATAGCCCAGGCGGAAGGCAAGGGCGTAGAGATCATCACTTTCCCGGAATTGTCCATCACTGGATATTCCTGTCAGGACCTCTTCCGCCAGCAGATGCTTCTGGATTCATCCGAGCAGGCAGTGATGATGCTGCTCGATTTCACCCGCAAACTCGATATTATCTCTATTGTGGGCGCACCGGTGATAGCAGGCGACCTGCTGCTGAATTGCGGTATCGTGATTCAGCACGGACAGATCTTGGGCATCGTGCCAAAGACTTATCTGCCTAACTACAGCGAGTTCTACGAGAAGCGCTGGTTTGCCTCTGCGCAGGACTTGCGCGATTGCGAGGTTCGCTATGCCGGACATAAGGTGAAACTGACACCCGATGTGCAGATATTCCACACCTTCGACGGCGTGCAGTTTGGCGTGGAGATATGCGAGGATGTATGGGCTCCGGCTCCTCCTAGCAACAAGTTGGCGCTGGCTGGTGCCGACCTTATCTTCAACCTCTCTGCCAGCGATGAACTCATCGGAAAGCACAACTATCTGAAGAGCCTGCTGAGTCAGCAGAGTGCCCGCACCATGACGGGTTACATCTACAGTTCCTGTGGTTTCGGCGAGAGCACGCAGGATGTGGTTTATGGCGGAAATGCCCTGGTTTACGAGAATGGAGTATTACTTTCACAGAGTGAACGTTTTTCTCTTGACCCTCAAATGGTTATTGCGCAGGTTGATGTAGAGAAACTCCGTTCGGAGCGTCGCACCAATTCCACCTACGTCAATGCCCAGCGCAACATCAAATATTCGGTTCTGGGCGGACAGTTCAATATCCGAAACATCGATGCTGAGCCTACCGAGAACGAGCGTGAATTCGTATTGGAGCGCGAGGTGAATCCGCATCCTTTCATTCCTACCAGCAGCGATATGAATGCCTCCTGCGAGGAGATTTTCAATATCCAGTTGATGGGTCTTGCCAAGCGCATCGTCCACACCCATGCCAAGACGGTGGTAGTGGGCATCAGCGGCGGATTGGATTCCACTCTTGCCCTGCTCGTCTGCGTCAAGGCATTCGATAAGCTGAAGATGGACCGCCGTGGCATCGTGGGTGTTACCATGCCAGGTTTCGGAACCACCGATAGAACATATAATAATGCCATCTCGCTGATGAAGAGTCTGGGCATTACCATCCGTGAAATCAGCATCGCCAAGGCGGTGACCCAGCATTTCGAGGATATCGGTCATGATGCCAGCGTGCATGATGTAACCTACGAGAATTCGCAGGCACGCGAGCGTACGCAGATTCTGATGGACCTTGCCAACAAGATGGGCGGTATGGTGATAGGCACCGGTGACCTTTCTGAGCTGGCTCTGGGCTGGGCTACCTATAATGGCGACCACATGAGCATGTATGGCGTGAATGCCAGCATCCCTAAGACCCTGATCCGTCATCTCGTGAACCATGTTGCCGAGAGTGGGGTAGATGAGCAGAGTCGCATCACCCTGCGCGACATCATCGACACGCCAATCAGTCCAGAGCTGATTCCTGCCGATGAGAACGGAAACATCAAGCAGAAGACAGAAGACCTTGTGGGACCATACGAACTGCATGATTTCTTCCTCTATTACTTCCTGCGCTTCGGTTTCCGTCCAGCCAAGATTTACATGTTGGCTAAGAAGGCGTTTATCGATACCAAGCTGGAGCGTGTGAAAATCAGCGACAACGATCCTGATTCCTACGATGAGGAGACTATCAAGAAATGGCTCAAGACATTTGTTCGCCGTTTCTTCAACCAGCAGTTCAAGCGAAGCTGTCTGCCTGATGGTCCGAAGGTGGGAAGCGTGAGCCTCAGTCCTCGTGGCGACTGGCGCATGCCTAGCGATGCCGCATCCTCCATCTGGCTGCAGGAGGCGGAAAACCTGTAGTTTTCCAGCCAGCCTTAACAGGATATTGATTCCCGATTTGAGCATCCGATACGATTTTGGTGCTCAAATCGGGATTTTTAATAGAAAAATTATTAATTTATTACCCCTTTATTCGGGAAAAACATATTTTTTTTGTAACTTTGCGCCCAAAAGTAAAAACAATAT
>SKEU01000436.1_pt1 | contig 29001 bp, 21 predicted proteins | sample 4819571 | NCBI WGS metagenome assembly SKEU01 (sample SAMN11008801, study PRJNA524170) | human gut metagenome | biome: Human fecal sample; material: Feces; isolation source: fecal sample from pouch patient p8, p16 | host: Homo sapiens | place: Israel: Tel-Aviv | collected 2015-06-23
TAATTTGGCTTTTAACAGATGGAATGAAATCATAAAGGACAAGGTGCTTGTGGCGGCAATGGTTGACAGGCTTACACATAAAGCTTATCTGGTTAATATGACCGGACTGTCTTATAGGCTTAAGGAAACACAAAAAATGAGACAAGATAAATGAATATTTTAAACTTATAGTAATTTTGTAACAAGTTATGGATGGAGCTCTTTTCAATTAGAATACAGCGCACTTTTCAATTAGTATCTACACCCCTTGAAAATTATTAAAAGGATTAAGGAACTGGATCTGTCGCTCAAGTCCTCATTGGATTTTGCAAGGGACATGTTTCTGTTTTCATTTTACACACGCGGAATGTCGTTCATCGACATGGCATATCTCAAGAAGAAGGACTTGCAGAACGGCATCCTTTCCTATCGCAGGCGGAAGACGGGGCAACAACTGTTCATCAAGTGGGAAAAGTCCATGCAGGAGATTATCGACAAATACCCGGCAAATGAAAATGGCTATTTGCTGCCAATCATCAAGACAGACCGGAACGAACGGTTGCAGTACAGAAATGCGCTCCGTCTGGTCAACAACAAGCTCAAAGAAATATCCGTATCAATCGGCTTACAAGCCAAACTCACGATGTACGTCAGCCGCCATTCATGGGCCAGTATCGCTAAAAGTCAGAACATTCCCCTGTCGGTCATCAGTGCGGGCATGGGGCATGATTCGGAAAATACCACGCAAATATATCTCGCCTCTTTGGACAATTCAACGATAGACAAAGCGAATGATCTGATATTGAAAAAATTAAGATAGAATGTCAGGCAAAAAATGTTACCTCTTACCAAGAGAGGGATTAGACGATGCAAAAGTATAAAAAAGAATGTATAGCAAAGAATCTTTTCTATAAAAAATGTTACTTCTATATTCAAAAACACATAAATGTTTAGCAAATTTCAATTTCACCCCAACGAAATATACTGATTGTTAGTGCATTATTTTTTTTATCCCTCTCTTGGTAAGAGGGGGATAAAAAAGGAAATTGAAATGCGGACAAAAAGTTTTATAGTATTGGTATTCACTCTGTTCGGGAGCGTTCATCTTTTCGGACAGGAAAGCCGGAAGGAAATCTGTGTAGATTTCCGTGTCGGCAAGAGCACGCTGGACACAGCCTATGTAAATAATGCCGAGCGTCTGGCGGAAATCGTATCGTTTTTGGAGAATGTTAAAAACGACAGGGAACTCGATCTGGTCGAGGTGTCCTTCTGCGGTTCTGCTTCGCCGGAAGGGTCTGCCGGAATCAACCGAAGGCTGGCGGAAGAACGCCGTGCGGCAGTGGAGAGTTACGTGCGCGGACGTATTTCACTTCCGGACAGCATCATCACCCGTTGTGATGGTTCCATCGCATGGGAGCGTCTGGCCTGTCTGGTGGAACAGTCGGACATGCCTCACAAGGGGGAAGCCGTGGATGTGCTGCGGAATGTCCCCGAATACACGTACAACGACAAAGGGGTTTTGACCGACAGCAAGAAGAAGCATTTGATGGAACTGCAGTACGGGCGTACTTGGTACTACATGCTGGAACATTTCTTCCCTCAAGTACGCAATGCCGGTGTCATATTCGTGACGGTACGGCAAAAGCCGGTAATAAAAAACGATACTGTCGAATTACAGACGGTTCCCGCCATTGATACTACTGCCATCGTTCAGGAAACGGACACGCTCGTACCGCAGGCTATCGTACCGGAGCAGGAAGAACGGAAACCTTTCTATATGGCCGTCAAAACCAACATGCTCTATGACGTGTTGGCCGTGCCGAACATCGGTGTCGAGTTCTATCTGGGCAAGAATTGGACGGTAAGCGGAAACTGGATGTACGGCTGGTGGGACAAGGGCAGCAAGCACCGCTATTGGCGTGTGTACGGCGGCGACATCGCCGTGCGCAAGTGGCTGGGAAAACGTGCTGCCGAGAAACCGCTCACCGGGCATCATCTGGGCGTTTACGGTCAGGTGTTCACATACGACTTCGAGTGGGGAGGTACCGGCTACATGGGAGGCAGGCCCGGAAAAACGCTTTGGAACAGCCCCAATTATGCCGTGGGCGTGGAATACGGCTATTCGCTGCCGGTAGCACGGAGACTGAACATCGACTTTACCGTCGGAGTGGGCTACTGGGGCGGAAAATATTATACCTACAGTCCTCTCGATGGGCATGACGTGTGGGAATCCACCAAGAACCGCCACTGGTTCGGGCCGACCAAGGCGGAAATATCTTTGGTCTGGCTGCTCGGACGGGGCAACAGCAATAACAGGAAAGGAGGTATGAAATGATGAGATACACGATAAAATACGTTTCCCTGTTGGCAGGAATGCTGACGGTGTTTTCTTCCTGCGAACACAAGGACTTATGTTTCGACCATGAGGCACACGCCCCTAAATCGGACGTGCACGTGAAGGCTGTGTACGAAAAGGAATGGGAACATACCTGCGAAGGAGGTCCCGACTGGGAGCAATACCCCGCATGGGAGAGCAGGTTCGGTATGGAGTACCACGAGCTATGTCCCGACGCTCCCGACGGGTTGCGCGTGCAGGTATATAACGAGGACGGCACCAACAACATCCTGAACGTGGCACCCGAAGGCGACATCGTGCGGATGCGTCCGGGAGAACACTCCCTGCTGCTCTACAACAATGACACGGAATACATCGTCTTCGACGACATGAACTCGTTTGCATCGGCAAAGGCCACGACCCGTACACGTACCCGTGCGTCGTATGCGGGCAATCCGTACATGGAAAATACCGTAGAAAACACGGTGAATGCTCCCGATATGCTTTATGGCAACTACATAGAGAACTACACGGCCGAACGCAAGATTGAGGCCGACGAACTGCCCGTGACCATGCACCCGTTGGTTTTTACCTATCTGGTGCGTTACGAGTTCAGCCACGGGTTGGAATACGTTGCGTTGGCACGCGGCGCATTGGCAGGCATGGCCGGTGCGGTATGGCTGAACAACGGCCGCACCTCGGAAGAGGCAGCTACCATATTATATGACTGCACCGTGGAAGATTTCGGGGCGCAAGCCTGCGTCCATTCGTTCGGTATACCGGACTACCCGAACGAACACTACACGACACGTGCTGACCGCCGTTACGGGCTGAACCTTGAAGTGCGACTGAAGAACGGGAAAGTCAAGTCGTTCGATTTCGACGTGACCGATCAGGTCGCTGCACAGCCGCAGGGAGGAGTCATCGTGGTGAACGGTATCGAGATTTCCGACGAGGACGGTACGGAAGGCGGTTCCGGCTTCGATGTAAACGTGGGGGACTGGGGCGAATACGAAGACGTCGAACTCCCTCTTTAAGGATAAAATAGTTTTTACTAATCATTAATGTTTTACTAAAAATTTTAGCAACATGAAAAAAAATCTTTTTTTTGTGGGAATTGCTGCCGTCGCAATGCTGGCAAGTTGCAGCAACGATGAGACTGTAGAAATGTCACAGTCAAAGGCTATCAAGTTTGAGAGTTTCGTGAACATGAGTACACGTGGTATCGCTAACGACATCACAAAAGAGAATATCACGAACTTTAGTGTGTATGGTTTTATGACAAATGTCTCTGGACAGATTTTCACCAATGAAGCTGTCACTGGTAGCGGAGATAATTGGAACTATGCAAACACACAGTTTTGGACTGCCGACAAGGATTATTGGTTCTCTGCCATTGCTCCTACTACAAATGCGCAGTGGACTTATGACGTGAACAATACCACCGAGGGCGGTATCATCACTTTCGAGAACAAAGATGGTAGACAGGACTTGCTCTATGCTTATTCAGGCAAGATTCATTGTGATAATCCCGCAGTCCAAAGCAAAGTAGGTTTTACTTTTAATCACTTGCTGTCGCGTGTAAAATTCAACTTCACTAACAGTATGGGTAACGATAATACCAAGTTGATAGTGAAAAACGTGACAATTACTGATGCAAATGGAAAAGCCACTTGCGATGTTTCAAAGAACGAAAAAATTTGGATACTTACCGAAGACAACACAAAAGGTAATCTGGTATTCGAAGCTGTTCCTGATGCAGAAACTAAGATTGGGAACAACAAATCAATCGCTACAGACCACAAGTATATGATTCCGCAGAATCAGGCATATAAACTTACTTTCACTGTAGAGATGTATCAGGGTGAAGTGCTTGCCAATACTTATACCCATACGGATATAGCTGTTCCTCAAACGAACATGCTTGCCGGTAACAGCTATGTGTTCAATGCAGAATTGAAGCCAGAAAACATCGATCCGGAAGGCAAACTTTATCCTATCGAATTCACTGTAACCGATATTCCTGTATGGAATGACGAGTGGAAAGAGGGCACAGTCACTGTTCCTGAAATGTAAAGACGAGACAAAATGTATATACCTTGCTATAAGGTATAATTTTGCACAGGGTGTAAGGGGTTGAATGTTCCCCTTACACTCACTAATAGCCGGAGAATACCGCTCCGGACAAGTAACTAAAAAAAGAAGGCAATGAATGGACATAAGAAAAGGACGAACTTAACGGCAAGCGGCATGGCGGCAATGCTGTCATGTCTGCTGTTTTTCTCTTGCAATGACGAGGACTTTCTCGAACGCAACGGCGATATTGCCGGGAATGCTTGTGATAATATTTGTTTTGGTATTTCTCCCGACGGGAATGTACAGACAAGGGGGAATGTCGTCAGCGATGTGGACGGATACACTTCCGGACAGTTTGTATTGCGGTCGCAGGATTCGGCCGATACGCTATGTGTACGTGCCATTGTTTCCGACGGCGTTCATTCATCCGCTTTCGGGGACAGGCAGGCCGTAACGCGCGGCACGCCTGTCACGGAAGACAATTTCTATGATTCATTCCACGTGCTGGCCTATTGGAAAAAGGACGGCACGCAGGTCGAGGAGCAATTTTATATGGACACAAATGTCGCCAAAGCCGGAGACGGTTTATGGAGCAGCACCGACACGTACTATTGGCCGGGAGCGGGACATGCTCTCCAGTTCTATGCGTGGGCGCCTGCTGCCGACGCTTTCAGCACGACACCGCAATCTCCCGCAACCTCGACGCTCGCATATACCGTCCCGACAGAAGCGGTCGATCAGAAAGATATTGTGGTGGCAAGGCCGGACGAAACACCCGGCGACCATAACGCAGCGCAAGAGCTTACCTTCGACCACGTCTGTACCGCCGTGCGTTTCGTGACCGGAAGTCAGATGCAGGCCGGAAGGATTGAAAGCGTGGCTCTGAAAGGAGTCCAATACAAAGGGGCCTACGACTTGAAAAGCGGCTCATGGGAGCTGGAAAACGATGTTACCGACTTTACGCAGTCATTGGGTAAAGAGATGACCGGAGAGGAAACGGACGGAACATCAGTCACCGCAAGCGAAGGCACGTTCATGATGTTGCCGCAAATCTTGCCGACCGGTGCCAAGGTGGAAGTGGTGTTCCACAGTTCAGCCACAAACACCGAACGCATTCTCGAAGCGGCTATCGAGGGCATGGAATGGCCGGAAGGAAAGACCGTTACCTACAAATTGTCTATCACGCCGGAATACGAATTGGAGTTCATTTCCGAACCGGAGATGCAGGATGCCCACTATGTCATCTACCCGATCCATATAAAGGTCGGAGACAATGTTCCTGGCGGTTGGACTATGACTTCGACAAGCTCGGAAGTAACCCTTCGTACCGATTTAACAATTCTTACAAACCGAGGTTTTTGGATTGAGGAAGATAAAGGTGAGACTTCCATCAGCAGTACGGCTGCTGGTGACGACATTACTGTATATGCTTTTCTTGCAGAAAATACAGGCGACGAAACACGTGAGATTTCTCTTGAACTTCGACCGACCGACATGCCCGAAGCCACACCGGTAACATTCACTATTTCTCAACTCTGTCCAAGTTGGGAGGGTAATCTCGGTTGCGAACGTTTTGAAGAATACGATGAAGGCTACACAGGTTATCCGTGGGGATTCCTTTGGGATTCGGATATGAAAATCACGTATGATGCTGAAGAAGTACCCCTTTTGAGGCGAGTAATACTTTTTTTCTATTTGGGACTGTTCAATAATGACGATTTTGTAAAACAAGATATTAGCATTATCCCTTATTATCATCATGTCGTTATAGACTTTAGCAAAATTTCTCCACTTAATGTAGCCACCTCTTATGAGGATGGAGCAACAAATACATGGGAACTTTATAACTTTGATGGTATTAATGAGGCATCTTCAATAATGGAAATGTTGGAAGAATGGGGTATTCATCCGGACAAAGAACTTCCTACCAATCCGACTTTGTTTGCTGCACGAATGTGTGCCTTAAAAAATAAATTTAATAAGGAAGTGACACAAGAGCAAGGACAAACAGTAGAAAGAGCTGTTTTAAAACAAGAAAATTTGGTTTGGTATCTTCCAGCGATGCAAGAAGTCCCACAAATGCGAGATGAAGAATATGTTCTACAGGGTGATTATTGGACTTCGACAGCAATAAACGACAACCAGAACGCCTATAAATACACGGTAGGTGGTTCGACTTCTCAAGAGATACGTACAAGCAATCTCCACGTCCGTGCCGTCCGCAAGAAACCCTAAAAAAGGGATATATAAAAACTGATTCAGACATAAGACTTGTAACGACAAACTCCCTGTTCTTAATTGAAGAGGGAGTTTGTTATGTTTATAGTATCGAGCATTACATATATAATGCTAATCATGATTAAGCATTTTCATCTTGAATAATTCAGAAAAATTCCATAACTTCGCAAAAGTAAATGATGCGCAAACAAATCCAATGTTGCATCGAAAAACATGTGCGTTCTGTACCAACTTTCAAATAAAATCGCTGTTTGATACTTATTTGTTACCCTTCTTTTGAATTTCTAATAAATTTCCTCTAATAATTAGGTAGTTAAGGAATAAAATTGGTTAGTAGCCCACTATAACTACACGCTCCACTTTCGTAGTTGTGGGCTCTCCCGAGGGGATTAGGGCTTTGCCCTAGTAACCCACTCAGGGCGTTCACCCCTGAGAACCCCGAGCAAAGAGTGACCCTCTCTTTGCAATCACCGCTTATGGGTTACCCCCTAAGAACCCCGTTACGAAAGCGGACAAGGTAATCTATTGTACAATGAAAACAGAATAATTATGGCAACAAAATCAAGCATACATATCAAGCCTTGCAAAGTCACATCCAGTGGACTTCATAACCGGAGAACTCCCGAGTACATGCGTAACATCGGAGAGTCCAGAATCTATGTTATTCCCGAACTCTCATCCGACAACGAACAGTGGATAAACCCGGACTTCGGCAATCCGGACTTACAAACACATTACGACAACATCAAACAGATGGTAAAGGAGAAGACAGGTCGTGCCATGCAGGAAAAGGAGCGTGAACGCAAAGGAAAGAATGGAAAAATAATCAAGGTGGCAGGATGCTCCCCCATTCGTGAGGGTGTACTGCTCATCAGACCGGAAACCACACTGGCAGATGTGCGTGAATTTGGCGAAGAGTGCCAAAGACGCTGGGGCATCACGCCACTCCAAATCTTCCTGCATAAAGATGAGGGGCATTGGCTGGGTAGAAAACCTGATGCAGAAGACAAGGAGAGTTTCCAAGTGGGTGGAAAATGGTTCAAGCCGAATTATCATGCCCATATCGTATTCGACTGGATGAACCACGATACAGGAAAGAGCCGTAAACTCAACGACGAGGATATGGCAGCAATGCAGACTTTGGCATCAGACATTCTAATGATGGAACGAGGACAATCTAAAACCGAAACAGGCAAGGTACATCTGGAACGTAACGATTTCATCATAAAGAAACAGAAAGCCGAACTGCAACGTATAGAGGAAACCCAAAGGCACAAGGAGCAGCAAGTAACTCTTGCTAAGCAAGAACTCAAACAGGTAAAATCGGAAATACGCACCGACAAATTCAAAAGCGCAGCTACCGATGCAGCCACAGCCATAGCAAGCAGTGTCGGTTCTCTTTTTGGAAGCGGAAAATTGAAAGATTTGGAACAAACCAATGAGAATTTACGTCATGAAATTGCCAAGCGTGACAAGGGTATTGATGAATTAAAAGCCAAGATGCAACAAATGCAGGAACAGCACGGCAAGCAGATTCGTAACCTACAAGGAATACATAATCAAGAGCTTGAAACCAAAGACAAGGAAATATCACGATTGAACACCATTCTTGAAAAAGCGTTCAACTGGTTTCCTTTACTCAAAGAGATGTTGAGAATGGAAAAACTCTGCTATGCCATCGGATTTACCAAAGATATGGTAAACAGTCTTTTGACAAAAAAAGAAGCAATCAGATGCAATGGGAAAATCTATTCCGAAGAGCACAGACGAAAGTTTGACATCAAGAACGATATTTTCAAGGTAGAGAAAAGTCCAACCGATAGCAGTAAACTTGTGCTAACCATAAACAAGAAGCCAATTGGAGATTGGTTCAAGGAACAAATGGAAAAATTGTGGCAAAGTTTACGTCACACGACAGAAGAACCAAGAAAAAATAGAGGATTAAAGCTATAATTTGATAATATCAAGCAAGTATCAGGATGTTTTTTCTTATTTTTGTCTGACAAAAATAATATATATAATATGAACTGGATATACAAAAACCACGAACTTAAAACATCGGGTTGTTATAATATGAACTTTCTGTTCAACAATGGTAAATTTTACATAATGGATAATCATTTAGCTGCTGCTTGGTGTTGGTTACAAAAAATAGACACATCCAAAAGATATGGACTATTTCATATTGACAGACACTATGATTTATTAAATAACCTGACCGATGATTTTATAGCAGAGAATAGGAGTGAATTAATTAATAAAGATTTCTTTTTTTACTTATCTTTAAAAGATAACATGAACAACCAAGCTATTAGATATGATAATTATATTGATGCTTTTAACAAACTACACCCCAATCTTCTACAGCAAATTTATTATGCAACACATAAAGATGGAACGGATCAAAATGGCACAAGTCTTGAGCATATAAATACATACGAGCCTAACTTGTGGGAATTAGATACTAATATTAATTATTGGCTCACTGAATGTCATAAAGATATAGACCAATGGATTGTTAATATTGACTTAGATTTCTTTTTTACAGGAGAAGATGGTGAGTGTTCTCAATTCATCACAAGAAAATACATAAAGAATATTTGTAAAGAGATAAAAAACTCACTGCCCAAAATAGATGTTGTAACAATTGCAATTAGTCCAGAGTTTTGTAATGGATGGGGGAATGCTTTCAATATATTGAGAGTAATCACTACTGAGCTAGATATTTATATGCCATATAAGTATAAAAGATATAAGAAACATTCTTTTTTATTTTAATGACAGCTATTTTAGTATACATCTTGAATACCCCTATTAAAGACATGATACTTATTAATGATTGCGATATAATTAGAGCAGATAAGCTAAATGAAATAGAAACAGTAGAATTTCCTAATTCCACTTGCATTTCAACGTGCCAATGGTGCAAACTAAGAAAAATAGTACATAAAGATTATAACTCATGCTATTGTGAAAATCCTATATGTAGATTAAAAAATACTCGTTCAACCATTTTCCCATTTATAAATATCCCTTTCCTCCAAGAACGAATATGGACAGAATGCGAAATTGGTTATTTTGATATTATAAAAAAGACAAAAGACTATAGACCGATTAAAATTGACCACATAATAATCAATTCCATCAAAGTACTAAGAATTTCTCAGCAACATCACTCATACGGTTATCGTTATGGTCGAGACGATCTTGAATTATCATATAGTTATGAAATTTCAGTAGAGATTTATAATCATGAGAATGAACAACATATCAATCACATATTCACATCAAATGATCTCATTCGGAAAGAGCCATGGGGCGAATATGATAAATCTAAAGCTCTAACAATGAAGTATCTATTTCAGAAGACTATTCCTTTGTTGAATGAATATGTAAAGTATCAAAAACCCATAAATCTGGTTAATTTCAACTACATTGAAAAAACATTGCCACAAAGAAACAATTATACCTCTAATGTTCATCGTTTTAACAAATCCGATGCACTGAATATTATATACAGCATGGAAATAAAAAATATAAATGGCAATAAAATTATCAGATTTGGAGCTAGAATGGGAGAATATATAAATTTCTATATAGCAAATCTAATAAATTCCATCCTAAATATTAATCTAAAATATGACATACAGACCAAAACAATATATTCAGAACTCCCATATATTTCCCAACAAAGAACATATGGTTCTTTAAAAGAATACATTTCTTGCCTGCTCTATTTAGGCATTATAAAAAACTATAATGATAATCTTGCAAAACAAGAGTATCTGATAGCAGTACCAATAGAAGGCCTTTCATTAACTTCCAAAATCAATTTTGTTGAAAAATTAATTCCAAGTAAAGAGTTAATTCAAATTTTCAGTTTCTTTTCAAATATGGATGCAACGCATTTTCAAGATGGCATAACTAGAGTTGGACGAGATGACAAAGAGTGGAAAGAATTATCTTTTACATTTCCTTTACTTTCGGATTTTAGACCAAATATGGCATTAATACAGAAAATAAATGAACTGCTACAAATAAAATTAACCTTTTACCAATCAAAAAATGATTCTAATTCGATAGGGTATTCTTATTTTGAAATATATGATGATGATTATATTGGAGGTTTGGCATGTAACAGAACAGATTTAGGATCTACTGAACTTAGAAAAACATCTTTTCACAAATTAGTTTGCGCTATTATGGATTACTATCTTCATAAACCCGAAGAATTCACTAAATTCACCAGTAACAATTAGATATTCAAAACTTTAACAGTTTAATATATAAACATTAATTTTTATCAAAAACACCCAACTTCACATTATCGGGTGTAAAGCTGGGTGCAATTCTTGTAAACTATTGATTTTCAATGTTTATTGCGGAGAGACAGGGATTCGAACCCCGGGTACCTCGCGGTACAACGGTTTTCAAGACCGCCGCAATCGACCACTCTGCCACCTCTCCAAAACTTCCTTTCAGAAGTGCTTTTTGTTGAAAGCGTTGCAAAGGTACGACTTTATTTTAAATATGCAAGACTTTTGAACAAGAAAAATTAAAGGTTTTATTATATTTGCACTCTCAACCGAAAAAAAGCATATGAAACTAAAATGTCTTTTCTTACTGTTACTTTTGGGAATATCCTTTTGTGTACATGCACAAAAGCGCCCCGTCATCCTTGAGAAACAGTTGGAGATCATTAGGAAAGAACCTGATAACGGGGATGCATTAAAGTTTCTATGCCAATACTATTTAAATAAAGGAGATTATTCCAAAACCATCACTTACGCCGAGATTATGAAAAACGTAGCGGACAAGACTAAAAATCCTCTACTCCAACTCTATTCATATATCTACCAAGCACAAGCACAAATGATGAGCGGACGGGAAAAAATAGCCAAAAAAAACTTGAACCTTTCTCTTGAACTAGCAACCAAACTGAATAATGACTCCACCCTTTGTTCCGTCTATGGTAGTCTCGGACTCTACTCTGCAAATATTGAAACCGATTATTACCGTGCCATACGATGGCTTTATAAAGGTATCCAATTGGCACAACAAAATAATTTCCAACAACAATACGCTTTGCTTTTAGGCAATTTAGCAAACATCTATTACCTCAAAAAAGATACAGCCGGTATCAAATACGCATTAGAATGTTATGAATTAGGACACAGTATGCGTAATCCATACATCATTTATTCCGGTGCAGTAAATTCTGCCTATATGTATTTTTTAATGAAACAGAATGAGGAAGCAATGAAATATATACATGAAGCCGAAACATTGATGCTGGAAAATGATTTCTACGACCAAGCCCATACCTACAATCTCTTTGGCAATATATTATATGATATGGGTGAATATGCCCAGGCCTTGGAATATTACAAAAAAGCCATGAAGGACAAACAGGCGGCACAAACTTCCTCTATTGTCTATGCCCATTTGGGATATGCACGTATACTAATGCAGCAAAACAAACAACTAGAAGCTATTTTATTGTTAAAACAAGGAATAGCTATTTCTTATGCACGCGTCAACGCCATCCATCGCAATGAACTATACGAAAATCTGTCCACCTGCTATGAGCAATTGCACCAATATCATGACGCACTGAAATATTATAAAATATTCCGTTTGGAAAACGACAGTCTTTTCAACAAGGACAAAGAAAGAGATTTAAGTGAAATGCGATTCAAATACGACTCTGAGCGGCAGGAAAATTTGATAAAACAAAGCAAACTGGATGTAATGCAGAAAGAACAGCGTATACAACAACAGACATTTATTCTTATTATCATTGTGATTGTTCTAGGATTGCTTTATTACCTCTACCACCGTAAAAACAAACTTTATTTAAGTATAGTCAAGCAAAATCAAGAAGCAATCAAAAGAGAAACGGAACTGAATCGCCGTATAAAAGAATTGGAAACCAATGCCCCCTCCATGGTTTCTACTTCCGAAAAATATGCTTCCTCCTCACTCACCGACGAGAAAAGTTTAGAACTTTTCCGTACATTAGAGCGTATTATGAGAGAAGAAAAAATTTACAAAGACAATTTTATAACAAAAGACAAAGTAGCAGAAATATTAGGAACTAACCGTACTTATCTATCACGTATCATCAATGAACAATCCAAACTATCCTTCACTCATTATGTAAACCGTTTCCGTATTGAAGAAGCTATCCGTCTATTATCCGACCCCAATAACGAAACTCCGCTGAAAGCCATTTCTACAGAGCTGGGATTTAACTCCATTTCCACCTTTTATAACCTTTTCCAATCCTCAGTGGGAATGACTCCCTCCCAATATAGGAACAAAGTTATGGAACTTCAAAAAGAGCAATAGGTTATCTTTTTGCTCTTTTTTTTATTCTGAAAACAGCAATTGCCGATATTAATATAGGTATAAAGAGGCATATCTAAGATATTATCCCTTACTTTGCGGTATGAACATTAATCCAAATTTAAATAATACGTAATGAAAAAGAAGTTTTTTTTAAGTTGCCTCTTAATCGTTATGGCATTGCTTCCGGCAGTTGCCCAGATTCAAGATCCAGTACAATTCAAAACCGAGTTAAAGACGATTTCCGATACGGAAGCACAAATAGTATTCACTGGTAAGATTGATGCCGGATGGCACGTTTATTCCACTGATCTTCCTTCGGGAGGTCCTATCTCCGCTACTTTCAACGTAGACAAGATAGAAGGAGTAGAATTAGTAGGAAAGCTCACTCCACAAGGTAAAGAAATTGAAAACTTCGACAAGGTGTTTGAAATGAAATTACGTTACTTTGAGAACACTGCCATTTTCATTCAGAAACTAAAAATAACGGGCGCTACCTATATGATAGAAGGTTATATGGAATTCGGTGCCTGCAACGATGAAAACTGTCTGCCTCCTACTGAAGTTTCTTTCTCTTTCTCCGGAAAAGGAGTTGCCGCTGCCACTACAAGCAAGACTACTGAACCCGCAAAAACAGAAACAGCCATAACGGAAGTTCCTGTAGCGGAAACAGCTACTGCAACTACCGCAACAGATAGTGCTACAACTGCCGCCCTGATCGGCAATGACACTGCTGTCCAAGATTATTGGACTCCGGTTATCCAAGAGCTGAACGCATTTGGCGAAACGACATCACAACAAGACCGTTCATGGATTTACATCTTCTTTGCCGGGTTTATCGGTGGATTACTTGCCTTATTTACGCCCTGTGTATGGCCTATCATCCCAATGACGGTAAGTTTCTTTTTAAAACGTAGCAAAGACAAAAAGAAAGGAATCCGTGATGCATGGACATATGGTGCTTCTATCGTAGTGATCTATGTATTATTAGGTCTTGCCATAACCTTGATATTCGGTGCCAGTGCCTTGAATGCACTTTCCACAAATGCTATTTTTAACATATTCTTCTGCTTGATGCTAATTGTGTTTGCAGCCTCTTTCTTTGGAGCATTCGAACTTACTCTTCCTTCAAAATGGAGCAATGCAGTAGACAGTAAAGCGGAACAGACCAGTGGTTTGTTAAGTATCTTCCTGATGGCATTCACCCTATCTTTGGTTTCATTCTCATGCACAGGTCCTATCATCGGCTTTTTGTTGGTAGAAGTTTCCACTACAGGTAGTGTAGTTGCCCCTGCTATCGGCATGTTAGGTTTTGCTCTTGCATTAGCGTTGCCATTCACACTGTTTGCCATGTTCCCGTCTTGGCTGAAATCCATGCCTAAATCCGGTGGTTGGATGAATGTAATTAAAGTAGTATTAGGTTTCCTTGAGCTCGCATTTGCTTTGAAATTCCTGTCGGTTGCTGACTTGGCTTATGGATGGGGAATTCTAGACCGTGAAACATTCCTTGCTTTGTGGATTGTGATTTTCGCTTTGCTAGGCTTCTATTTGCTGGGTAAGATCAAATTCCCTCACGATGATGATGATGATAAAGTAGGTGTTGCCCGTTTTTTTATGGCTCTTATCTCACTTGCATTTGCTGTATATATGGTACCGGGCTTATGGGGTGCTCCTTTGAAAGCTGTCAGCGCATTTGCTCCTCCCATGAATACACAAGACTTCAACTTATACACCAATGAAGTACATGCGCAGTTTGATGACTACGATGCCGGTATGGAATATGCAAAACGTACCGGAAAACCGGTAATGCTTGACTTTACAGGTTACGGATGTGTAAATTGCCGTAAAATGGAAGCTGCTGTATGGACTGATCCGAAAGTAAACAAGTTGATGACTGAGGACTATGTACTGATTACATTGTTCGTTGATAACAAAACTCCATTGCCCGAACACATCAAAGTGATGGAGAACGGTAAGGAACGTACACTACGCACGATCGGTGATAAATGGAGTTACCTGCAACGCTCTAAATTCGGTGCCAATGCACAACCTTTCTATGTATTGATTGACAATGAGGGAAAACCATTGAATAAATCATATTCATATGATGAGGATATAGACAAATATGTTGATTTCCTCCAGACCGGATTACAAAACTATAAAAAATAACCAAAGTGTGTCAAAAGTCGAAGGAGTGTCAAAACTAAATAAACCTATCATTTTATTCTTTCAGAATATTTCTTCATTAAAGCATATTCTGAAAATCAACAAAAAGGAAAAGACAAACGAAACGATAGTTTTATTCGAGTTTTGACACACTTTCAAAAAGATTTTTGCAAGACCCCTTAATAATTATCTACTATGATCGCCAAACCAGAAAGAGAGCAAATCATTGCCCTTATAAATCGCGAGGTCGTTCCGGCTATCGGGTGCACAGAACCCATAGCCGTAGCCCTTTGTGTAGCAAAAGCAACAGAAACACTAGGTAAAAGACCTGAAAGGATTAAAGCTTTACTCAGCGCCAATATTCTTAAGAACGCCATGGGAGTAGGCATCCCGGGAACAGGAATGATTGGGCTACCTATCGCTATCGCCTTAGGGGCATTAATCGGAAAATCCGAATATCAATTGGAAGTCTTAAAAGACAGCACTCCTGACGCCGTAGCAGAGGGTAAAAAACTAATTGACTCACAAGCTATCTCTATCGGGCTGAAAGAGAATATAGAAGAAAAGTTATATATCGAAATTATCTGTGAAGCTGATGGTGATACAGCGACGGCCATTATTGCTTGCGGGCATACCAATTTTATATATGTGGCCCTAAACAACCAAGTTTTACTAAACAAACAAACTACCTCCACCTGCAATGAGGATGCAAAAAAACCGGAGTTGAACTTGCGGAAAGTGTACGATTTTGCCACCACCACACCATTGGATGAAATTCGTTTTATTCTTGAGACCAAACGTTTGAACAAAGCAGCGGCAGAACGTTCTTTCAAAGGAAACTACGGTCACGAATTAGGCAAGATTCTGAAAAGCAGCAAAAGCGAAGAACAAATATTGGGAAGTAATACATTTACCCACATCCTTTCTTATACCTCGGCAGCTTGCGATGCACGTATGGCGGGAGCTATGATTCCTGTCATGAGCAATTCAGGAAGTGGGAACCAAGGAATTACAGCTACTTTACCGGTAGTAGTCTATGCCGAAGACAACCATAAATCAGAAGAAGAATTGATCCGCGCACTGACACTTAGCCACCTGACAGCGATTTACATCAAACAAAGCTTGGGACGTCTGTCTGCACTATGCGGCTGTGTAGTGGCTGCAACAGGTTCCAGCTGTGGTATCACTTATTTGATGGGAGGCACTTACGAGCAAATCACTTTTGCCGTACAGAATATGATCGCTAACCTGACAGGTATGATTTGTGACGGAGCCAAGCCCAGTTGTGCTCTGAAATTAAGCAGCGGTGTTTCTACTGCTGTATTTTCAGCTATATTAGCGATGGAACATAAATGTGTATCTTCTGTAGAAGGTATCATTGACAATGATGTGGACCGCAGTATCCGCAACCTGACCAGAATTGGTTCACAAGGCATGAATGAAACCGATAAACTAGTATTGGATATTATGACCCACAAACAATGTGATTAAATATATATAAAGATAAGAGAGTTAAAAACGAATCAGACACGGCATTTTATACAATCCGTGTCTGATTTTATTTCTCACTCCACCAACATGTCTTTATATTGGGTATGCCGGGTAAAAAACATTTTTGCAAAAGAACAAGTAGGACGTATTTTAAGCCCTACAACCGAAGCATATCTCACAGCGGCCTCGGTCAAAGCCTGAGCTATTCCCTGCCCTTCCAACTGTGGGGGAACTATGGTATGAAGGATATCCAAAACTCTGTTCTTTTCATCATATTGCAAATAGGCGATTTGTCCCGATTCAAATACTTCGAAACGGTCTACTTTCTCGTCATGTATAACTGTATGTTCCATTCTATATTGGTTTTAATGTATGACTATTACTAATAAAAACAATAATAAAATGGAATTGTTTTTACTCATAGATGAAATCTGTTACAGAACGTATGTCTGTTGACGAAACTCCGATACACACTTTAAATGACACTATAAAATATTGAGAACTATCTGCCTTGTCTATATTGAAAAGCCGAAGGTAGTATACCAAATTCTTCCTTAAAATACCGACTGAAATATTTCGGATTATTAAAGCCCACCTGATAGGCTATTTCTGAAATATTCTGTTGACTTCCACGGAGTAATTGGGCAGCCCGCTGTAAACGAATCATACGAATAAACTCGATAGGAGTCTTACCGGTAATAGCCAATAACTTTTTATATAAATGAACGCGACTCATCCCTAATTCCTTGCTTAACTCTTCTACAGACAAATCACTGCGTGCAATATTGTCTTCTACATATTTCACAGCATGATTTATCAGTTTTTCATCCATCGAAGTTATGGCAGTCCCACTAGGTTTGAAATCAATATAAGCATGATTCCAAACCGTTTTCAACTTCTGTTCACTTTTTTCTTCAGGAACAGCAGTCACCATTTCCGGCAACTCCTCCGGTGGAATAATATGAGTTATCATCTCATTATCCTCACCCTCAATCAATTGAATCACCGTTGCTCTTTGTGGAGCAACGGCTGAGATTGTTTCTATGTTTTTTTCTTCTGCAATTTCTTCCGTATTACCAGATTCTAATCTTCGGATATCCTCCTCCAGTCCTTCTATTGTTATTATATGGTTTGGTTCTTCTTCCGATTCCTCCCCGGCATTAGACGCCATATAAAACTCCGGAATCTGAAGTGTGGAAATGTCTTCTACCGGCTTATCTGTAACTTGCACCTGTTCTATCTTCGTCGGTTTACTCTCGGAACGCTTTACCGGGATATGAATAACAAAAACACAACCGACAGGAGTATTATCCATTACGTTCACCGTGCCATCGTGAAGTGTGACAAAATCACGTACAATACTCAGACCACCTCCGCCATCTGAGATATTCATATCCGGATTATCCACTTGATAAAAACGTTCGAAAATGCGTTCTCTGTTTTCTTCTTTAATGCCGACACCTGTATCAGCCACTCTGATTTCCAGCATTTCCCGAGAATCCTGTCCTTCTACTAAACCGACAGACACATCAACTCGTCCACCATTGCAAGTAAATTTTAAAGCATTGGAAAGCAGATTCATCATCACTTCCCTCATTTTATCCCCATCAAACAACATATTCAACGAAGGAACTGCTGAATGAAAAATGAGAGAAATATCTTTCTTTTCAGACAAAGAGATAAAAGAATCACAAATCGTATGAATACAAGAGATGATATCATCATCAGACAGACTTAAATAATATCCATTCACATCAATTTTCCTAAAATCCAACAACTGATTTACAAGATTCAACAACCTTAATGCATTGCGTTGCACTATATTTAATTTATCCATCAGAGCAGCATCCGATTGATATTCCTTCATCAGCGTTTCCAACGGTGAGATAATAAGAGTGAGCGGAGTACGTAATTCGTGACCGACATGAGTGAAGAACTTCAATTTCATATCTGCCTTCTCCTGATTCCTCTCTATTTCTTGCTTTATTTGCTGTTTTTTAAATTTATCCCGTTCTCCACGCAGAATCCAATAGCGTCCCAATATCAATACAGCAACCAACAAAAGGCTATAAACAACATATGCCCAAACGGAACGCCAAAAAGGAGGATAGATAACAATTTTCAATGAAGCTTCTTCATCTCCACCATATCCGTCACTGTTGATTGCTTTCACCTTCAGCATATAAGTTCCGGGAGCTAGATTAGTATAAGTCACTTTGCCAAAGGCAGTAGTCATCCAACCCTCATTGAAACCTTCCAGTTTATAAGCATACTCCGTTTTTTCCGGCAAAATATAGTTATCAGAAGCAAATTGTACACTGAACATATTCTGTTCATAACTCAATTTTATCTGATCTACCTTGTTCAACACCTTATCCAAAATCACCCTGCCTTCATATTCCTCACCCACCCCTACTTCTTCATTGAACAAGAACAAACGGGTAAACATCACGCTGGGACGTTTTTTATTGTATTTTATATCATCCGGACGGAAGCGGTTAATACCATACAGCCCTCCCATAAGAATTTCTCCAGAAGACAATTTTTTAATGGAACGCAGGTTGAACCCACTATTTTGCAAACCATCTTTGTCATCATAAACACAACTATGAAAAATATAGCGCCCTGTTTTTAAATCTACTGCCGGTATGACATTAGTTATTCCACGTGCTGTAGTCACCCATATATTTTCATTACCATCTTCTACTATTCCAGAAATGATAGGGCTGGAAACTCCTTGCTCCACTCCTAATATAATCAGTTCATCCGTTTTGGGATTATAAACATTCAGCCCCTCACATGTACCAATCCATATCAATCCACGGCTATCCTCATACACCTGACTTATATTCTGATCTGAAAAATATTCCTTACCAGATTTAGTACCTTCCAGATTAACCACTTTTTTAGTTTCAATATCCAATTCCGAAAGTCCCTGAGCGGTACCAATCCACAAAGAGCCCTCTTTTCCCATACACAAAGAGGAAACATAATCGGATATCAAGCCGGCCGAAGTTGTATTATAAGTGGTGAACAAACCCGTCTTGGGATTCAAACTCTGCACTCCCCCACCCAATGTACCTATCCATATAATCCCCTGCTTATCTTCAGCCAAAGCCAATACATTATTATGAGCCAAAGAATTTTGCCGTTCCGATATGTTTTTTTTATAATGAATAATACGACCGTTATCATAACAAATCAAGCCTCCCCCAAAAGTACCAATCCAAAGTTTCCCATCACTGGCTTTCAAAATGCAAACAATGGCATCAGTAGTGAGTTTATCCATACCTTTCTGTGGAAAAGCAGCCCGGTTGCCAGTCACGGAATTCCAATATATGATACCGACATCGTTGGTACCCAGCCACACATACCCCTCTTTGTCTTCTTCAATGCAACTAATATCTCCTATATACTCTGCACCAAATTTAAAAGCACACTCATTAAAATAAGAAATTCCTTTTTTATAAGTCCCCACCCACATAGTTTCACTGGAATCCTCGTATAGAACCATTACTGTATTATTTTGCAAACTACGTTCATCACCTGCCTTGTTCCGCAACTGCCTCACTTCCCCTGTCTTCTTATCCAATATATCAATGCCATCCTGATCTGTTCCTATCCATATACGCCCCTGCTTATCCTGTGATACAGCACGGACCATGTTATGAGACCGACGCTTGATAATATTTGTCAGCCAAGACAGCCACTTTTCCTGTTCCGGATTATAAACCCATATTCCAAGCGGACTGTACATCCATATATCATTATCACGATCTACAAACAGAGTGAAAATTCCCTGCTTGTCAGTTCCCAATTCCCCAACCAAATCATCCTGCTGCCATTTAATCTCATTTGTCCGAGTATCCAAACAAACAAGTCTTCCGGTATTATATACCAACAAGATTCCCTTGCTACATTCTACAATGTCCGTAATATCACCTTCTGGCAACTGATGAGTATTAAACAAAAGCGGATACAGTAATTGAGATTCCGGAATGTACAAATAACAGCCTTTTCCTTTTATATAAAACCACATATTTTTATTATGGTCTATATATACTAATGCTGGAGTTCCGTCAATACCGACTTCACATAGCCATGCATGCACCTCCCTATCAAATGTTTCTGATTCCGAGTTGTAAATGACATAACCCACACCGGTAAGAATCCATAAATTTCCTTTATAATCTTCTTGTATGCTTTTGATATAATTATCAGGTAAAGAAGCCGGATCAGCATTATTACTACGAAACAAAGTCATCTGGCACCCGTCATACCGATTTAAACCGGAAGCTGTGGCAAACCACATAAAACCTTCGGAATCTTTAAATATATCAAGGACTTGATTGTTTGACAGACCATCTTTCACCTCCAAATGTTTAAACATGAATTCACTTGCATGCATCAGACTAGAAAAGCATAATAATGTAATGATCAAACATTTTTTTCTTATTCCCATAGATTTTAAAGGCTAATTATTTTTATTCCACTGCAAATGAAGCAAAAAGCTTGATAACAGACAAACTAATATCGGCTTTTTTATCATTCGATACCCACAATATGTTTCATTTTTCCTATTTTTGCAATTGAAATGAAAGCATTAACGGATACACAATACATACGACAGCTTGTCTCGGAGGGAGAACACTGTCATCAGGATTTCAAATTCGAGATTTCGGACGCACGCAAAATAGCCCGTAGCCTTTCCGCATTCGCCAATACCGAGGGCGGCAGGCTGTTAATAGGAGTAAAGGACAATGGCAAAATAGCAGGAGTCCGCTCTGACGAAGAAATATATATGATAGAAGCAGCAGCAACCATGTATTGCAAGCCCAAAGTAGAACTGGAAACGCAGACTTACAAGGTAGAAGGAAAGACTGTATTGGAAATACGTATTAACGAAACGGTTTCTAAACCTGTATATGCCCTAGATGAAACGAATAAGCCATGGGCCTATATCCGCATCAAAGACGAAAACATACTGGCCACTCCCGTCCATCTAAAGATGTGGCAACACAGCAAGAAACCTGAAGGAGCACTTGTAACATTTACCGAAAGAGAGCAACGGTTACTGGATGTCTTGAAAGAAAAAGAAAAACTTTCATTAAATCAATGTTGCAAACTTTGCAGGTTAAACCACAAGACAACTTGTGAACTATTAGCAGACTTTATCCGTTTTGGTCTAGTGGAACTTGTTTTCCATGGACATAAGTTCTATTTTAAATTAAACAAGGAATAAGTAAAATGGATATACTGACCCTATTAATCAGCAGAGTGAATGATGTGCTTTGGACTTATATTTTGATCATCATGCTGTTAGGATGTGCATTTTGGTTTACTTTTAAAACAAATTTCGTACAATTCCGCATGATAAGAGAAATGATACGTCTATTAGGTGATTCTACAGGCAAGACAGAAGGTCGCGAACACCATATTTCCTCTTTTCAAGCTTTTGCCGTTTCCATAGCTAGCCGCGTAGGAACAGGCAATTTGGCAGGAGTCGCCACCGCCATTACTTTGGGTGGTCCGGGTGCAGTTTTCTGGATGTGGGTAATTGCTCTTTTGGGGGCCAGCAGCGCTTTTATTGAGTCCACATTGGCCCAATTATATAAAGTACACGGACATAATTCTTTCGTTGGCGGGCCAGCTTATTACATGAAAAAAGGATTAAAACAGCCGTGGATGGGAGTTTTGTTTGCCTTTTTGCTTATCTTTACTTTTGGATTTGCTTTTAATTCAGTACAAAGCAATACCATTTGTGCCGCTTTCGAAGAAGCATTCAATATTCCTCCCAGCCTAATGGGAGTGATACTGACCTCGCTCACATTAATTATCATCTTCGGAGGCATTCAGCGTATTGCTAAAGTAAGTAGCATTATTGTTCCTGTCATGGCATTGGGATACATCTTTTTATCCCTTTTCATCGTAATTGTAAATGCAAAGCATTTGCCAGAAGTTATTGAATTGATTATAGCGAATGCCTTTGGCTGGGAACAGGCATTAAGCGGAGGTATAGGCATGGCATTAATGCAAGGAATCAAACGTGGATTATTCAGCAATGAGGCCGGTATGGGTTCCGCACCCAATGTAGCGGCAAGTGCCGATGTTACCCATCCTGTAAAACAAGGATTAATTCAGACATTGGGAGTTTTTACCGATACACTTGTCATATGTACCTGCACTGCTTTCATCATTCTTTTCAGCGGAGTGGCCTCCACAAAAGAAGCCAATGGAATAAAACTTACTCAAATGGCACTGAATAATGAAATAGGCAACATCGGGACTATTTATGTGGCGGTGGCAATTCTGTTTTTCGCCTATAGCAGCATTTTGGGAAATTATTATTACGGTGAAGCCAATGTACGTTACATAACTCATCGGAAATGGGCTATCCCCATTTATCGTATAGCAGTGGGAGGAATGGTTATGTTTGGGGCATTGGCCAGTCTGGAACTGGCATGGAGCCTGGCCGATATGGCAATGGGATTTATGACTATCTGTAACTTGATAGCCATTACTTTACTAGGGAAATATGCATTCCGTCTATTGGAAGACTATCGAATTCAGAAACGTAACGGGGTCAAAAATCCAGTTTTCACCAAAGACAGAATGAAAGATATTGAAAATGATTTGGAATGCTGGTAACACAAAGCAATACCCCCGGCATCAACCATTCAATAAAAATGATAAATAGTAAAACAAAAGGATTTTAATCAAAAATGTTTCAGTTTTTATCGCTATCTTTGCAGACAGGAAAACAATATAATTTAAGAACACAATGAGCATATTTTCAAAATTATTTGGTAAAAAACAGACAGAAGGAGAAGAAACAAGCCGCATAGGTGGTATGGAAGACTTCATGACACTAATCCGTGTATATTATCAGTCTGTAATGGCCTGCAACATAGGTATCACAAATATTAATTTTTTGCCAGACATGGCAGTTTTCAAACGCACCCTTAAAATACCGACCCAAAACAACAAGTTGGGAATTGCTGAGAAATCACGCTGCAAAAAGATGTTAGTAGAACTTTATGGTCTAAGTGATGATTTCTTTAAAGAAATTGACGGTTCTATAAAAAAGAATTGCAAGAATGTAAATGATGTCAAGACTTATCTTTTTATGTTCCAAGGATTCAGCAATGACTTGATGATGCTGATAGGTAATTTGATGCAATGGAAATTCCGTATGCCCAGCGTAATGAAAAAAATGTTACGTAACATGACCGAGAAAACAATTCATGATATCATGACCAAGACCGACTGGAAAGACGAAAGCGTACACAAGACCTGTGTTGCCATTCGTAAATACAAACAAGCCTTAGGATATTCTGAAAACTGGATGACGGAATATGTGTATAACATTGTATTACTGGCTAAAAAAGAACCAAAGCCAAAAGAATAATCATTAAAGATTTTATGAAATCCTTATTAAATATAGAAGAACATCCATTAGAGCCTTTTTTACCGATTAACGCCAAACTACTGATGTTAGGCAGTTTTCCCCCACAAAAGAAACGATGGAGCATGGAATTCTTTTATCCCAATCTGCAAAATGATATGTGGCGTATTTTTGGAATAATATTTTTCCAAAACAAAGACCACTTTCTGAATCCTGACAAAAAAGTATTTGACAAGGAACGTATTATTGATCTTTTGAACAAAAAAGGCATCGCACTTTATGATACCGCTTCAGCTGTTCGCCGTTTACAGGACAATGCCTCAGACAAATTTCTGGAAGTTGTAGAACAGACAGATATCAGTTTGCTACTGAAGCAGATTCCAATGTGCAAGGCCATTGTAACCACAGGACAAAAAGCAACGGATATTATTCGTGAACAAATAAAGGTAAAAGAACCCGTTGTAGGAACCAGTGAACCTTTCGAATTCGAAGACCGGACAATGCGATTATACAGAATGCCTTCGTCCAGCCGTGCCTACCCGTTGCCCATTGAAAAAAAATCAGCAATATACCGGGTCATGTTCAATGAGTTAGGCCTATTAAACGAATAATGAACAATATTTTTTCATAAATAGGTTTGTATATTCCAAATATTACACTACCTTTGCAGCCGCAAACACGGGAGTAGCTCAGTTGGTAGAGCACCGGTCTCCAAAACCGGGTGTCGGGAGTTCGAGCCTCTCCTCCCGTGCAAAAAAGATTATTCAATGCCACGCCATTGGATAATCTTTTTTTATATCTTCTACTTTCTTAAGGAATTTGCAAAAGTTTATGAGTTTGTAGGCTCAACCGCCACTCTGGATGTTGCAAAATGTAAGCAATCACTTCTTCTGTATTAGCACAAGAACAAGGCTGCAAAAAATAATGACTGGCAGACAAATCCAAATAAGCAGAAACATCTTGTCCCACATAAACCACTTTCACCTCATCTATACGATCTAGATTTATTTTCGCCCCTTCTTTAGGGGAACAAGTAACCCAATCTATATTTTCAGGCAGCAGACAAGTGCCGTTTGTCTCAATACAAACATACTTCCCTTCATGATGCAATGCATCAACTAACTTTTCATCAATCCACAATCCTGGCTCACCACCAGTCAGTATTACTACCTGGGTCGAATATTTTGCCACTTCCATCACAATATCCTCATCACTCATCAATGTACCTTCTTCATGCTGAGTATCGCAAAAAGGACATCTCAAATTGCACCCGGAAAAACGTACAAAAACGGCAGGTATTCCAGTATGATACCCCTCCCCCTGTAAGCTGTAAAATATTTCATTAATCCTTCTCATAGATAACGGTATTTCCTTCTGACTCGCGAACTTCAACCTTGAAACAAGTGGGAATTTGCTCACATACCCAGCGTGCAATATTTTCAGCTGTAGGATTAAAAGAAACAACCTCATTCAAATTCCGGTGATCCAAACGCCCCATCACCGTTTCCTTGATATGCGTGAAATCCACCACCATACCATCCTCGTTCAAAATCTCGGAACGACAATAAACGGTAATAATCCAATTGTGACCGTGCAAATTCTCACATTTACTTCTATACGACAGCTTCAAGCTATGGGAAGCTGAAATTTCCATTCGTTTAATTACTGTATACATAGCATTTAATTATAATAAGAAAGAACTCACACCTAATGTCACCTCGGTGCTACAGGACGCAAAGATACACCATAAAAAAGAATAATATAAAAAGGACACTGTATTTTTTTGTTTTTTGGTCTATATTTGCACCTATGAAAATACTATATACCATTGTAGGAACAACCTCACTCATACTAGGCATTATCGGCATATTTCTTCCTTTACTGCCTACCACCCCCTTTTTATTACTGACAGCCGCCATGTATTTCCGCAGTTCACCACGCTGGTATCATTGGCTCATCCAACAAAAATATTTAGGAAGCTACATCCGCAATTTCCGCGAGCATAAAGCAATACCTTTACATGCCAAAATCATTTCCGTATCATTAATATGGATTACCCTAAGCTATTGCGCCATCTGGACACTACCCTACATTTGGGCAAGAATCCTGTTTCTGATTATTGCAATCGGTACTACCTGGCACATCTTGTCCTATAAAACATTAAAACGATAGACAATCCTCAACAGACATATGTAATAGTAAAAAGATCATATTCGAACAGCACGGGAAAAACAGCTAATAAAGACGTTAAAAAAGTTTTTTAAACGACAAACGATAAATTTAGGACGAAATATTTTCGTGTTTGCTTCCAATCCTTTATATTTGTGTACAATTTTGGTATAAAATGACTGAAGAAGACAAAAAGCTATTAAATACTTTCGAGGCAAGACTGAGGCATTTTATGTATTTGCATGATGAATTGAAACATGAAAATGCACAGTTAAAGCAACTTCTCACTGAAAAAAACGAGGAGGTAAGACGATTGGAAAATAGCCGGAAAGAATTAGAAGTAAGGTATACCAATTTGAAAATGGCGAGGACAATCAGTATTCATGATAAAGACATCAATGATACAAAACAACGGTTGTCAAGGCTTGTGCGTGAGGTCGACAAATGCATCGCTTTATTAAACGAATAAAAAAAGTTGGACAATAAAACGATAGTATTATGGACGATATGATGAAGATACATCTACTGATTGACAACGAACGATACCCGATGACCATCCGTCGTGAAGATGAACAGTTATACAGGGACGCTGCCAAACAGATTGACAATAAACTAAACAAATACCGTAGTTATTACCCTGATTTCAGCCCCGCAAGGCATTGGGCAATGGCTGCGCTGGAGTTAGCTTTTGAAAATATTTCTATGAAAGACAGGAATAATACTGCACCTTATCAGGAAAAATTGAAGGAGCTGACCAAAGAGATAGAAAAACAAATCAGTAACAGAGAGTAATCGTTTAGAATTGAAGATATTCACGCACAGCTATACTGTTAAGAGAAGGGTTCTTAACAAATAGATTGTGCGTTTTTTATTTATATATAAATTAATAACAATGATAACAACGGTAATAATAGCAATTGTGTGTTTCGCTGTAGGTGGTGGCCTATCATACATGCTTTTCAGATATGGCCTGAAATCTAAGTATGACATCATCATCAAAGAGGCACAGACGGAAGCTGAAGTAATTAAAAAGAACAAGCTTTTGGAAGTAAAAGAAAAATTCCTGAACAAAAAAGCTGATCTGGAAAAAGAAGTCGCCCTACGTAACCAAAAGATTCAGCAAGCCGAAAATAAATTAAAACAACGCGAACTGATGTTGAACCAAAAACAGGAAGAGGTTCAACGCAAACGTACAGAAGCGGAAGCTATCAAAGAAAATCTAGAAGCTCAAATTGTCATCATAGACAAGAAAAAGGATGAACTGGATAAATTACAAATGCAAGAACGTGAAAAACTGGAAGCTCTTTCCGGTCTTTCTGCTGAGGAGGCCAAAGAACGCCTGATTGAATCTTTGAAAGAAGAAGCGAAAACACAGGCTGCTTCCTATATTAACGACATTATGGACGACGCCAAATTAACAGCTAATAAAGAAGCTAAACGTATCGTTATCCAGTCTATCCAACGAGTAGCCACAGAAACTGCTATCGAAAACTCTGTAACCGTATTCCATATTGAATCGGACGAAATAAAGGGACGCATCATCGGCCGTGAAGGGCGTAATATCCGGGCTTTAGAAGCAGCAACCGGTGTCGAAATCGTTGTAGATGACACACCCGAGGCTATTGTACTTTCAGCGTTTGACCCTGTACGCCGCGAAATTGCCCGCTTAGCATTACACCAACTGGTTACAGATGGACGTATCCACCCGGCACGCATTGAAGAAGTGGTAGCTAAAGTACGCAAACAGGTAGAAGAAGAAATTATTGAAACCGGTAAACGTACCACTATTGATTTAGGTATTCATGGTCTGCACCCTGAATTGATCCGTATTATCGGTAAGATGAAATATCGGTCCTCATACGGTCAGAACCTTCTACAACATGCTCGTGAAACAGCCAATCTTTGCGCTGTGATGGCTTCTGAACTAGGTTTGAATCCTAAAAAAGCAAAACGTGCTGGATTACTGCATGATATAGGTAAAGTACCTGATGAAGAACCGGAATTGCCGCACGCATTGTTAGGCATGAAGATAGCTGAAAAATATAAAGAGAAACCAGACATATGTAATGCTATCGGTGCTCACCATGACGAAACTGAAATGACTAGCCTGCTGGCTCCCATCGTACAGGTATGTGATGCCATTTCAGGCGCACGTCCAGGCGCTCGCCGTGAAATCGTAGAAGCTTATATCAAGCGTTTGAACGATCTAGAACAATTAGCCATGTCTTATCCAGGGGTAACAAAAACCTATGCTATCCAAGCTGGCCGCGAATTACGTGTGATTGTAGGTGCCGACAAGATTGACGACAAACAGACTGAAAGTTTATCCGGTGAAATTGCGAAAAAGATTCAAGACGAAATGACTTATCCGGGACAAGTGAAGATTACAGTCATCCGCGAAACACGTGCGGTAAGTTTCGCCAAATAAAAATCAGAAACAAGAAACTCAACTATAATCCCTCTTTTTCTTTAGAAGAAAGAGGGATTTTTCATTTTGTATTCCCACATTTTATCCACAGTCTGGACAAACTCAAGAAAAAAAATAAATTTCTAATTGCCAAGCAGTAAATCATCTAATCCTTCATTTAAATTAACGTGAGTTCGAAATAAAATCAAAAAATAGCAAGTTGTCCGTCATTGACAAACTTTACGTCAATGGCGGGCTTCTTTTCAAAAAAGCAGTATGCCGCGATAGCCGACAAGGAGTTGGCTATAAAGTTACTGAATGAACGATGTCTTGAGTGTTCAATCTGTGCGATGTTCTTCAGTTCGTCATTGACCGTTTCAATCAAGG
>SKEU01000445.1_pt1 | contig 28580 bp, 28 predicted proteins | sample 4819571 | NCBI WGS metagenome assembly SKEU01 (sample SAMN11008801, study PRJNA524170) | human gut metagenome | biome: Human fecal sample; material: Feces; isolation source: fecal sample from pouch patient p8, p16 | host: Homo sapiens | place: Israel: Tel-Aviv | collected 2015-06-23
ACTTAGTAGGGATGTTATGACTACTACAGCCAGATTTTCATAATCTGCAAACATACCCCTCCAGAAATAACATCTAATGCGCCACTAACTTAGTCAGTTTGTTATTTCCTTACAGGACATCTTCTAGAATCGTATCCTTAGCATACAAGGGAGACATATGCTTATTGGATACATTCGCATATCAACAAATGACCAAAACACCGCTTTGCAACGCCCCCCTTGAAAGCGCAGGATGTGAGCTAATTTTTGAGGGCAAAGCGAGTGGCAAAAAGGCTGAACGCCAAGGGTTAAAAAAGGTTCTGCGTATGTTTTCCAGAGATGAAGCCTTGGTCGTATAGCAGTTAGAGCGGCTTGAGGGCAATTTAGTTGTGCTGCTGTAATCGCTGCGTGCCAGGTGAATAAACCTTCTGAATCCCACTAATTCTATCGACATCTGTACACCAATGCAGCGCTCACGATGCAATTAAGATCAACATTACAGGGATGGTTTTCATTAGTGGTCGGTCCGACACAAGATGCATCGAATTGATGCGCCGCGCGATAAGTGTATCTATTCCCTCGAGATAAACTACATCGACGCGGCATTTGTATTACAACTCAGTTTGAGTTTGGCGCTTCTCTACAGGGTGATAACGATAAATCGTCGATACACCGATATCGTAAATAATTGCCAACTGTTTCCTGCTGTAGCCATTTTCGATCAACCTCGCTATTTGCTCATGTTGTTCTTTTGTCAACTTCGGGCGACGTCCGCCAATGCGTCCCTGTTCGCGTGCAGCTGCCAGTCCAGCCAGGGTTCTCTCAACAATTAATTCACGTTCCATTTCTGCTAAAGCCCCCATGACGTGAAAAAAGAAACGCCCCATGGGTGTTGATGTGTCAATGCTGTCCGTCAGACTACGGAAATTAACACCTTTTTCCCGCAATTCCTCAATAAGCGTGATCAGGTGTTTCATACTTCTGCCCAGTCTGTCCAGCTTCCAGACAACCAGCGTATCTCCTTCTGATAGCGTTCTGAGCAGTTTTTTCAATCCCGGTCTGGCTGATTTCGTTCCGCTGATTTTATCTTCAAAAATCAGTTCACATCCTGCGCAGTTCAGTGCATTGCGTTGTAAATCCGTGTTCTGGTCATTTGTTGACACACGAATATAGCCAATTTGCATAAAAAACATCCTCTTTGTTTCGTGAAAAATACATAGTTGGTATAGGTAGGGATTAAGACTAAAACGTTGGTTTGGGAGAAGGCTCGGCGCTGCCCGTTGGTGTGCCTGTTCCGTGGCCCTCAGCCACGCCGCCAACGGGGTGGCTAAAATGTAACGGAGCAGCATTTTCTTCTGAAATGTATCCCAGACTGGCAATGGCTTACCCCACCAATAAATTGCCGGATTTACGCGGTGAATTTATCCGTGGCTGGGATGATGGGCGCGGGATTGATGCGGGACGTACCCTGCTTTCAGGGCAGGATGGTACAAGTTTTTCTCATTACGGAGGTAATTTCGACATTGGGTCTGGTCATTCAATCAATAACTATGACCAAATTGTTTCTAACCAACCAGGATTTTCCCGTTTTTCATTTGCAGGGCCTTCACGAGGTGATGGGGTTAATTATGTAACCATTCGTCCTCGTAACATTGCGTTTAATTATATCGTAAGGGCGGCATAAAAACGTTGGTTTAGGAGAAGGCTCGGCGCTGCCCGTTGGTGTACCTGTTCCGTGGCCCTCAGCCACACCTCCAACGGGGTGGCTAAAATGTAACGGAGCAGCATTTTCTTCTGAAAAGTACCCAAATCTGGCAAAGGTTTACCCCACCAATAAATTGCCGGATTTACGCGGTGAGTTTATCCGTGGTTGGGATGATTCGAGAGGGATTGATACAGGGCGTTCATTGCTAAGTGGTCAGACTGCAACATTTATTCGTACAGCTTTGCAGGATTATTACGGTGTCGATCTGACTACTAATGTCAAAGTAGGTATCGCTTATGCTACTGCTGATTCTGTTATAACTGTTGGAAACCCTGCTAATCCTAAAGCAGGAGATAATAGCGATTATGTTCCAGCATCATCAGATAACTCCATAACAGGCACTCAAAGGACGGCAGAGGATAATTTTACCGGGGCATGGATATCAATGCGCCCCCGCAACGTTGCTTTTAATTACATTGTAAGGGCCACATAAAAACGTTGGTTTGGGAGAAGGCTCGGCGCTGCCCGTTGGTGTGCCTGTTCCGTGGCCCTCAGCCACGCCGCCAACGGGGTGGCTAAAATGTAACGGAGCAGCATTTTCTTCTGAAATGTACCCCAATTTGGCAAAGGCTTATCCGACCAATAAATTACCGGATTTACGGGGTGAATTTATTCGTGGCTGGGATGACGGGCGCGGTATTGATGCAGGACGTGTTTTATTGAGTATTCAGGCCGGAATGCTGGAAAAACACCGCCATATTGTTGTAGCCAATGATGGTTACGACACAAAAGATGAATGGGAACTGGCTACGATTTTCAAAAAAACATACACACAAGGACGGGGGCTTGATGCCTCAAATACAGGAGGGAATTTGATTCCATCACCGACACTTCATTCTCGAGGGAGTATTGGTAATACTGGCGGGAGTGAAACCCGTCCACGAAATATCGCATTTAATTACATCGTAAGGGCGGCATAAAAACGTTGGTTTGGGGGAAGGCTCTGCACTGCCTGTTGGTGTGCCTGTTCCGTGGCCCTTAGAAACACCGCCAGCAGGGTGGCTGAAATGTAACGGCGCAGCATTTTCTTCTGAAATGTATCCCAAACTGGCAAAAGCCTACCCCACCAATAAATTACCGGATCTACGGGGTGAATTTATCCGTGGCTGGGATGATGGACGTGGCTTGGATGCTGGGCGTGCCTTGCTAAGTCTTCAGGATGACTCTTTTGAAGCGCACAGGCATGAGTCCTTTTTTTATGCGGGTATTTCACGTAATGAGATCCCATTAAAAAATCTTCCAAGTTCAGACGAGATGCTGACTTTAAGTTCCACAACTAATGCCTTGTCCCCGGACAGTATTGATGCCACCAACTCGTTAATTGGTCATGACGATTACAACTGTCTTATCGAAGGGAATAAAAATAACAAACGAACAGCGACAGGACTGAGTACCAGTATTGTCGGCACAGCAGAAACACGCCCCCGCAACGTTGCATTCAATTACATCGTAAGAGCCGCATGAAAACGTTGGTTTGGGGGAAGGCTCTGCACTGCCCGTTGGTGTGCCCGTTCCATGGCCCTCAGCCACGCCGCCAACGGGGTGGCTAAAATGTAACGGAGCAGCATTTTCTTCTGAAAAGTACCCAAATCTGGCAAAGGCTTACCCAACGTTAAAATTACCTGATTTACGCGGTGAGTTTATTCGCGGCTGGGATGATGGGCGCGGGGTGGATACTGGCCGCGCTTTGCTTAATTGGCAGCCACACACAATTTTGGATCATGCACACTATATGGAATTATGGACCGGGGGGGGACTTGCCGCGGGAAGTGCACGGGAAGGAGTAAACCCTGGAATACTGGCTACATACGGGGACGGGGGGATAGTTAAAACAGACGAACCCGGTTTAAAGGTGCCTTCCTCACTACGAGCCATTAGCTCTCGTAATGTAAAACGGTTTGGTGAAATTAGTGGAAATGTAGGTACAGAAACTCGCCCTCGCAACGTTGCATTTAATTACATCGTAAGAGCCGCATGAAAACGTTGGTTTAGGGGAAGGCTCGGCACTGCCCGTTGGTGTACCTGTTCCGTGGCCCTCCGCCACACCACCAACGGGGTGGCTGAAATGTAACGGAGCAGCATTTTCTTCTGAAAAGTACCCAAATCTGGCAAAGGTTTACCCAACGTTAAAATTACCTGATTTACGCGGTGAGTTTATCCGTGGTTGGGATGATGGGCGAGGGATTGACTCTGGTCGCTCTATTTTAAGCGAGCAAGGATATGCAACGGAGGATCATGCTCACGGATTACCGTCAAAATCAACCGTAGCAACGGACAGCTCAATTAATTTCTACTTTGACGAGGCATGGGCTACTAGTGGTAATACGGGAGTTATCAGATGGGGGAACACAAGCGATGCAGGATTGCCAGCCCCTAATTATGGAACTTTTAAAACATATAAACAGTCCGTAGCTAATTTAGGTACTGCTGGCTTAGAAACCCGCCCCCGCAATATTGCATTTAACTATATCGTGAGGGCGGCTTAGTTATATTCAACTGGCTGATGCCAGTGGTATTTCCGGCAAGTTGATATCTGGTGCCATGTTTATATCCATTGCGTTCAGCGCGTCTATATAATCCAGCACGGCATTAAGCCGGGTGGTTTCTGCCTGCGTCAACTTCCGCCCGGCCCGCAACTTCAACTGAATCAGACTTATGGAATCCATTGCCGCATCAGCCAGTGACTGGCGCTTGGTTTCTGCCGCTTCTACTGCGGCACGATGTTGTGCCTCAGTATCTGTCACCCATTTTTCACCATCCCATTTATCGTATGGTGTTAACGGGGCGATAGTGGTTGTATTTTTCGGGTAGTCACCCAGCGCCGTGATTTCTTCGGTGTTTCCCGTGTCAGTGCTATAGACGGTTTCACCACGATGGTCTGGCGCATACTCCCATGAATTTAAATCCTCCGAACGGCGAATAGCATAGCCAGATTTATGTGCGCCTGGGGCATCTAAACAGGAATTAGCCGGAATACCAACACCCACAGCAAGATATTCAGTTGACTCTGAAATATATTCCCGTGTCTCACCATCATAGTTATAAACGATGATGTTTCCTGCCTGTACGGCAATAAGATCATTATTTAATATCGCGTTATTCATTATGCGGCTCTCACAATATAATTGAAGGCAATATTGCGTGGACGGGTTTCATTCCCCCCTGAGGACTCCGTTCTGTATTGACTGGAAAATTTACCATTAATCGCCCCTTCGTGGACGGCGTTATCTGTCGACAACAGACTATCCCCCCCTCTGTCATTTGGCACCAATACCGTGTTATCCCACGCGTCCCATGACCGAATATTATGATAATGACTTCCAGTTAACCACCCCTGTATGCTTAAGATGCCCCTTCCCGCATCCACGCCTCGCCCATCATCCCAGCCGCGAATAAACTCACCGCGTAAATCAGGTAATTTTAACGTTGGGTAAGCCTTTGCCAGATTTGGGTACTTTTCAGAAGAAAATGCTGCTCCGTTACATTTCAGCCATCCCGTTGGCGGTGTGGCTGAGGGCCATGGAACGGGCACACCAACGGGCAGCGCAGAGCCTTCCCCCAAACCAACGTTTTTATGCCGCCCTTACGATGTAATTAAACGCAATGTTATGGGGGCGTGTTTCAGACGCTGTGCGAACTGAGCGAGAGGCGTCGAATGTCCATACAGAAGCACCATATCCTTCAATGATCTCAGTTGGTTGTAAGCCTACTGATAATATAGAGTCAGTTTGACTAAATGGCCCTGAATTCAGCGCATCTTTAAAAAGCTGAGTACGCCCAAAAGTGCCAACTATATTCTGAATAGCGTCAGACTGCGCAGACAGTAGGTTGCGTCCATTATCAACGCCCCGTCCGTCATCCCAGCCACGGATAAACTCACCGCGTAAATCCGGCAATTTATTGGTGGGGTAAACCTTTGCCAGATTTGGGTACTTTTCAGAAGAAAATGCTGCTCCGTTACATTTCAGCCATCCCGTTGGCGGCGTGGCTGAGGGCCACGGAACGGGCACACCAACGGGCAGTGCAGAGCCTTCCCCCAAACCAACGTTTTTATGCCGCCCTTACGATGTAATTAAATGCGATATTTCGCGGCCTGACAGCAACAAAATTTATACCATCACCTACAGAGTTACTGGTGAAATTAAATCGTGAAAATCCTGGCTGATTTCCGACGATGCCATCATGAAAATTAATTGCGTGCCCCGCACCATCGCCTATATTTCCGGCACGCTGAGAAAAGTTTGTAGCCTCTTGGCTGCTTAATAATGCTCGCCCATTGTCCACACCTCGTCCATCATCCCAACCTCGAATAAATTCGCCCCGTAGATCCGGCAATTTATTGGTGGGGTAAACCTTTGCCAGATTTGGGTACTTTTTAGAAGAAAATGCTGCTCCGTTACATTTCAGCCACCCCGTTGGTGGTGTGGCGGAGGGCCATGGAACAGGTACACCAACGGGCAGCGCCGAGCCTTCCCCTAAACCAAGGTAATCAAGAACTCCCTGAGTGCTGGTTTTACCAAGAATGGCACGTCCAACACTTGTCAACGCGGTTAACGCGGCACGATCTGCTCCTGTAAAATATGGGAGTTTATCTGCTGATGTAGCAAGCTCCGCCAGCGCCGTCAGGGTGGCATCCTTCGATTGCTTACCCGCAAGCGCGTTAGTCATGGTGGTCGCAAAGTTCGGGTCATTGCCCAGCGCCGCAGCCAGTTCGTTCAGCGTGTTCAGTGCATCAGGTGACGAATCTACAAGTGCGGCAATCGCGGCCATAACGAAAGCCGTGCTTGCGATCTGGGTATTATTAGTCCCCTGTGGCGCTGTTGGTGTTGTTGGCGTTCCGGTCAGTGCCGGGCTGTTTAATGGTGCTTTCTTGTTCGTTTCATCCATTACCGCCTTAACAGCTTTTGGTGTCGCTGCCAGCGTTTCAGACGTGCTGTTCGTGGCGCTACTGAGCTGAACAAGGCCTTTTCGTGCCGTAGTCGCGTCCTGAGCGGTATATTTCCCGTTAGCAAGATCGTATGCTGCCTTAACCGCTTTTGGCGTTGCTGCCAGCGTTTCAGATGCGCTGTTCGTGGCGCTACTAAGCTGAACTATCCCTTTTTGTGCCGTCGTAGCGTCCTGTGCTGTGTATTTGCCATTAGCAAGATCATACGCTGCCTTAACTGCCTTAAGCGTTGCTGCAAGAGTTTCAGACGAGCTGTTGATGGCACTACTAAGTTGTACAATGCCGCTCTGAGTGAGGCTGGCTGCTGGTACGTCGGTAATCTGGCTCCAAGGGTGGTTATGGCTGGCGTTGGCACACTCTGCAAAGCGAGCACTTAACCAGGAACTCAACCAACCGTCTCCCCACTGACTGCCATACACATCACCACCGGTGCTATAACGTGCATCCCCTATCAGAAGCTCTTTTAATGAGGTAATACTTCTTTCCGTGAAAAGGAACACTCGCTGGCCGTTGGAGAACACGGACAATGCGCCGTCTCCTTCCTGTTTAATTCCGGTATCGTCATCGCCCAGCGTCAGAGAGTTCCCCCCCAGTCTGTTGTTGGTATTGATGCCGAATGCAGAGGTCTGCGGCAGATTAAGTTTACCTGTCATAGTGTCGCCATCTTTGGCAACTTTTTCTCCAATCAGGCGAGTCACTGTCGCGGAAAAGTTCGGATCATTACCAAGCGCGGCGGCCAGTTCGTTCAGAGTGTTAAGTGCGTCAGGCGATGAGTCTACAAGTTCAGCAATCGCAGCCATAACGAAAGCTGTGCTTGCGATCTGGGTATTATTAGTCCCCTGTGGCGCTGTTGGTGTTGTTGGCGTTCCGGTCAGTGCCGGGCTGTTTAATGGTGCTTTCTTGTTCGTTTCATCCATTACCGCCTTAACAGCTTTTGGTGTCGCTGCCAGCGTTTCAGACGTGCTGTTCGTGGCGCTACTGAGCTGAACAAGGCCTTTTCGTGCCGTAGTCGCGTCCTGAGCGGTATATTTCCCGTTAGCAAGATCGTATGCTGCCTTAACCGCTTTTGGCGTTGCTGCCAGCGTTTCAGATGCGCTGTTCGTGGCGCTACTAAGCTGAACTATCCCTTTTTGTGCCGTCGTAGCGTCCTGTGCTGTGTATTTGCCATTAGCAAGATCATACGCTGCCTTAACTGCCTTAAGCGTTGCTGCAAGAGTTTCAGACGAGCTGTTGATGGCACTACTAAGTTGTACAATGCCGCTCTGAGTGAGGCTGGCTGCTGGTACGTCGGTAATCTGGCTCCAAGGGTGGTTATGGCTGGCGTTGGCACACTCTGCAAAGCGAGCACTTAACCAGGAACTCAACCAACCGTCTCCCCACTGACTGCCATACACATCACCACCGGTGCTATAACGTGCATCCCCTATCAGAAGCTCTTTTAATGAGGTAATACTTCTTTCCGTGAAAAGGAACACTCGCTGGCCGTTGGAGAACACGGACAATGCGCCGTCTCCTTCCTGTTTAATTCCGGTATCGTCATCGCCCAGCGTCAGAGAGTTCCCCCCCAGTCTGTTGTTGGTATTGATGCCGAATGCAGAGGTCTGCGGCAGATTAAGTTTACCTGTCATAGTGTCGCCATCTTTGGCAACTTTTTCTCCAATCAGGCGAGTCACTGTCGCGGAAAAGTTCGGATCATTACCAAGCGCGGCGGCCAGTTCGTTCAGAGTGTTAAGTGCGTCAGGCGATGAGTCTACAAGTTCAGCAATCGCAGCCATAACGAAAGCTGTGCTTGCGATCTGAGTGTTATTCGTTCCCTTAGTCGCCGTTGGTGCTGTTGGCGTCCCTGTCAGATTCGGGCTGTTGATCGGGGCTTTTGTATCAACCAAATCATGGAGAGTTTTGACAGCCAGAGGTGTAGCCGCTTTTCTTTCTTCTGTACTGCTTATTTCATTAGAGAATTCGACACCAACAGCACGGTTAACCCGGTATTTAAGCACAATCATTTCTTTAGTCACAGCCGTTGCGCCGCTAGGCACGATAACTCGACATAATTCAATTTGATTCTGCCCAATAGTATTGTCCGTACGCGCGTAAATTCTTGCAGCACTGACAGAAGATGCGCTATCTACCTGTGTCGTTTTTACACCATGTTCAAAATTGGCTTCCAGCACAATAATGTTGGTAGCCCCTGCCTTTACCGAGACAGTCACATCTTCTATTTGCTGAACGGATATCTGAACATTATTTACATCTACTGAAGCAGCCCCTTTACCTTCTGAGTTTTCAGAAGTTATACGGACACTCAACCCTGTGCCGGGAACCGGTTCAAATCCACAGTAAAAGCCAGGCAAAACAATATTTTTTAGTTTTCTGTTAAGAGCCAGACTACTATAGAGTTCGAAATATTGAACATCAGCAAGCAACGGCTGTGAGACACCAGAGGATAGTGTCATTATGTTGTTCGTTTTATCAGCCCCCATAATCAACCCTCAACTTGCTCGATTGTCATGAGAATACTGTAACGTTTACCTTTATAGAGGGTATCTTGCTGGGTGCAAAGCACACCAAAAGCCTGTTCCTCAGCATCAACAAGCACAAGCGTGTTAAAGTCGTAAGGCGTGTTATCCGGCATTCTTTCTTGAGGGAAGGCTGCATTGATAGTGATAATCCCATCCACGCTGGACAATATCAGATCGGACACAGCAAACTGTTGAGCGTCACTCAATTTAAAATCGAGCGGAATGTCCGCTATATTCCAGCCTCCTGCACCATTAGCAGTTACCAGACTAGATTTGCACCAATACGCCTTAGAGATAACAAAACGCGCACCTTTGCCGATCGCCGACTCTGCGCGGCGTGAATAATAGTAGGAAAGTAATTGCGCCTTATACAGGCGGTTACCATCTCTTGCCTTTAAATTTTCAGCCATACGAACATAGCCCCTTCATAAGCAATGAACCAAAGGAGAGTATGCTCAGTTTGTGATTTCCGTTGTTCTTCCCCCAAATGCGGGGGAAGAATTATTAAACAGATTGAAGGTGGTAATCCAAAGGCCACGCATCGAGTGGGGTTACATCAAGATGTAATTGCTTTTCTGCCGTTCGGTTCGGTATGGCATTAAGAGAAATATTGTCTACCTGGCAGGAGGTATCACTACGGGATAGCATATCAGCCATACTCTCAGTAACATAAACACCTTCAATTACCGAAACATCCGTAGACAAGTAATTTAATATTTCTGCCACTTCAGGGAATACAGCACTAAGCCGAAACGAGACGCCATCAAAAACAATATGCAATGGCAACAAAGGGGCTATTACTGTTTCGAAGTCAGATAACAATTTCTGCACAGCGGCTTCTTTATCCTGCTCTCCATATGAGCGATATAGCTTGTTCTGATCAACAACGACCAGCCCCCTTGATGTCAGGAAGAACTCACCGAATTGAGCCTGTGCCGTAGGTATTTCTATTTCGGTCGCAAAATATGAACCATAGGGGTGTTTTTCTGTATCGACAGGCGCATACAAAGGTTCCCATGAGACGGGGATTGTGCCAAATTCACGCCAGAACGTTTGCTCTATCGGCCTTACTGTTCCTTTGAAGTGCACCTCATCCAGTCGTTGAGCTAATAGCATTGGCCTGCGTGTTTTGTCCGTTTCTGTGATAACAAAGAAACGACCATATTCAGCAATGCGAGTGTCCATATCCTCCCTTGCCATTGTGAAAAACGATTTACGGTTGCTTATTCGCGTGAGAATAGGTTCAACCGATTCATTCCACACGTCCTGAATCGTATCAACAAAGGCGGCCCACAATTTAGAATCCTGTTTAAATTGCGTCAGACGCTCTTTTAGCCAGTTATTCTGCATTGTGACCTCTTACGGATAGGTTATGCTGAACGTTGATGATTCCACGTCCAGATAAACAAAATCATTAAAGTACACAGCTTCTTTCATGTTCTGCGTAGCCACGTCATAAGACAGGAACATATCCAGCGATTCGATTACTCGCCAGATATCTTTTACTTTGACCTGTGCATAACATTGCTGTGAATCGTCATCACTCTGCAATAGCTGGCTAAATGACATGGAGTCTTTACCGAAGTTCTCCTCCAGTGCCGCTTTAATTGCAGTTAGCGCGTCATCCACCAGCACACTCTTTTTTACGATACCGGTAAATTTGATGTTGAACGGCTGTTCATTGGTGGCGACGTATTCGAACTTCTTATTCAGCTCATTAGGGATACTCTCAAGGGCTGATAATATCTCTGTTTTCAGAGCTTCCTGTGTTACGCCGGGCTTGTGCCCACAAAAGAAAATTTTGTTGATATTACGCACATCAAAGCCCGTGATTTTCTCCTGTAGCGCCTCCCCCCACACGTTAAGCCATGACGTGCCACTGACCACGTTCTGAATGAACTGTCGGTAATCACCGCCCCAAACAACCTGCTCATCGTAGGCCACATAATACTGCGCCCTGTTTCGGGTTTCCTCGGTAGTTTCCATGCCACCACCGCCAGAAATGATCGAATCGGTTTTTACTTCCAGTGATTCGACATATCCGGAGATGTTCCCTGCTGGTTCAAGTTTCTGGCCTTCAGCCAGCGTGTAATCACCGAGGCTTGCCATAATATCAATGCGTACCTGACTCCCTGCCGCTGGCATCATCCCCATTGATCCATCACCGAAGCGCACGCCGATCTGTTCTGTCGGCTTATAAACCAACACATAATGTTTACTGTTATCCCTGGACATGCGGAACAGGGGGTTATGTGTCCATTTTTCCTCGACACCATTAGTTATCACGACAACTTCCAGGCTGGCGACTTCTGCTGTTAACTCACGGGAAAGTAACAGCGTCAGGAATGGTGTTTCTTGCACCACGTCGAACGTTACGCTGACTGCTTCATGCTGTTTTACTTCTATGCCGGGTACTGTTTCACCAGCAGGGATAACAACACTACTGCTGGTTGCAATTGGTGTCTGGTCACTTGTCAGTAATTCAGCCCCTCCGGGTAGCGTAATATCCCTGTCGGTTTTGTTGGTGATGGAAACAGTGCCGTATGACGCATCGACCAAACGACCGACATAGCCACGGTCTTCCGCTGCCGCGAGAATACTTGCTCTACGCGTCGCGGTGGAAATGAATCCTTCTGTAAGTGCACGGCTTGCAAATGTACGCGCAATATAAACAATCTGCGCGCCCAAAACGGACTGCATTTGAATAAACTGGCTGTTTACAAATCGCGCCCACCAGGGGTTTTCGTTCAGCTTGGCATTAAACTTGTCCAGTAATTCGGTAATACTCACGCTGTATCTCCGCTATCTTTCTGCATAACAACATTCACGGTGCCTCCTTTTGCCTGGAAGCTAATTAGTAACTGGTCTTCAGAGACAGTCGCGCAGCGGATCGCCTGGAGTCCAAGCCCTGGTAAGTCCTGCTGTAGCTTCGTCATCATTCGCGCTTCAATCGCCACTTCAACAATGTGTGACGTATCAGAACCGAAGGGTTCGTGTTTGAACTCCTCCATCGGATTCCCCCATGACGGCAATCCGTAAACGCTGCCATTTGGTGTCCGTAGCCATTCATCGAGTCGGGCTATCCAGGCGTTTGTGTCGCCTTCAGCGATCACCACCCCGCTCTCGTTTGTCTGAAGGCGGGCATCAATCTCATAAAGCATCGGTCTTAATCCTCCAGTAATTTGTCAAGAGATGGGTCATTGATAGTCGTGCTGGCACGCTGACGAGGTTGTGGTTGTGATGTGTTCACAACTTTGTCCTGATCGCCTTTGCGGTTGTCTTTGCTTACGCCAAGAATCTCTTTAAGAACGGAATAAACGTTCTCCAGTGCTTTCAACATAGCCGGATCGTTATTTGCGGTATCTGTTGTTAGCATCTGCCTTATTCCGCTTCGTGCGAGGTCCGTGACGATTGGTAGCTGCGGAGGCATTGCAAGGAACGGTTCTTTAGCAGCCACGCCCGAAGCAAACAGGCTTTGATTGATTGCGCCAGTTGTGTCCCTGATCGTATCCGCCGTTTTCTGTATGCCACCATTCAGCCAACCGCCAACACTCCTTGTTAAGGGACTAATAGCGCGAGCAACATCGGTATTCTGTCCAGAGGACTGCAATACAAAGTCATTTAACATTCCGGTGCTATCAATACCGCCCACAAGTCGCGAGAGGTTATCTCCAACGGCGGGGAGGACGGCGGAGCCTACCTGGTTAAGCCCTGACACAGTTGAATCAAATAGCGAGCCAAAGAAGCCCCTGTCCTCACCTTCAACCACCTTGTAGCCGTTGTCGTACATCTGCACACCCGCCGGTGTCGATGTGGCACGCTTCTCGCTGATGGTTGCCGGACTCTCCGGAAGCAGGCCAATGGTTTCTGTATCGCGGTTAACGTTGCGCTTTTGCTGTATAGCCGTAGTGATATCGGCGATCTGTTCCGCCTTCTGGAAACTAAAGTTTTTGCCCGTTGCTCTGGATATTTTTTCAACAAGAAACTTATCCAATTGCTTGGCTTTTGCTGCTAACGAGGACATCTCTTCCGGAGAACTGACAGGGCCGAGATTTAGCCCCATATTGGGATCTCCCCCAACTATCCCGGCGATGACGCCCCCAACACCGTCTGCACTCATTAACCGCTCCGTCAATCCGGCTGCGGCGGAAGAATTGCCACTAGCTTTCGCGTGGCTGATCGCCTGGGCATTTTCCTGTTGAGCTGCCTTCGGTTTTTTAGCTGCCTGTGCGTGTTGAACCACGTCAGTAGGGCTAGGCATTACAGCCTGGGCTACGCTTGACGCAGGAATAGCAGAAGATGAGCCGTTGGCGTATTTGACTTTGCTACCGACACTATATTGGGAGTTGCGAGCGATTAGAGGACCGCCCTTTTCCTTCTGGATTTTATTAATGTGTTCCAGCGTTTCATCATTGAATTGCCCTTCCCAACGCCCAGTTTTAGCGTTGAATGAACCAAGAGCTGTTTTGATGAAATTGTTGTTAACCGCCGGGTTACCCCCCTCCTTCGTCGCAATGGCGCGAACAAGGTGCGTCATAACTTCAGGGTTGCTAACGTCTATTTTATCGTTGGGGGATACCCCTAGATATTTGCTGACGTTTTCAATGTACTGATTGGTGTTGTTCTCTGTTGGTGGTGCCCATTTTGAAATGATGCTGGATACTGTTTGCAGCTTCTGATACCCGGCGGCAGCACTTGTACCGTTGTAATAACTCGATACCTGGTTTGCCAATGCCCGAATCCCTTCTTCGGGCGTATTAAACCGCGCAAAACGCTGTTCGCCTTTCGCGTTCGGCGCTTCCAGTACCGCCCCCTCCTGATTTGCAAAAACCAGGTTCCCCAGGTTGTTATTCCGGTAATTCCTGTTCTTGGCGTTGCTTCCGCCTATATTCAGATCAGCCGTTATTGTATTTTTTTCAGGCGCTTTAAATTCGTCTGGCGATTTGTAGCCGTGTTCACCCACGCCATCCTCACCTCTGCGCCCGCCCTGTAGCTGTCGGGCCAGATCATTAATTGCGGCTACCGTTTGCTTGGTGCCATCTTCAACGGCTTTCTTAACCTGCGCAGTGCCTTCGCTGCTTGATGAGAACGATTCTTTTAGGCTGCTGAATGCGTTCTTCGACGCGTCGATAGAACTATTTATGCCGCGAGCGATATTGCTGGTATCAAGACTCTGAAGTTTTTGTCCGACACCTTCAAAGCCTAGCGCGGACATCCCCTCGCCAATGAGGTTAGCCGCTCCCGTCACCAGACCGCCCATATCCAGGACGTTAGCAGCGGCGTAGGCGCTCTTTTGCTGTGTTGTAACGTCCTGCCCTTCCTTCAGGTTATAAGTCGCCCTCTGCGCTTCTGTGTCGCTGTAGCCGTCTACGGCATCATAACCAACCATAGCCACCTGGCCGATGACTGGAATCGCCCTGAATCCGGCCCTTGCGGCAACACCTCCGGCAGCTTTGAGAGCCACTTTTCCAGCTTCTTTTTTCGCGATGTTTTCACCAGTGGCAACGGCAACCTTACCCGCCTCTTTCCTGGTAAGGCTTTCCCCAGCGGAAGTTGCCGCTTTACCAGCGTCTTTCCCTGCCGCTCCACCAGTCGCCGTTTTGGCTACACTTTCTTCAGTGACCTTACCTGCTCTGGTTTTAACTGAAGATTTATCACCCGATGATTTTGGTGAGGTACTACCCTCGTTCCCACCAGCATTTTTTGTCCGATTTTTTTCCTCGCCCGCACTGTTGTTTTTGCCTGGCTGATTTTTTTTCCCCTCTTTGCCTTCCTGACTCCTGCCCGTCTCAGTAGGTTTGCTGGTGTTTTTTCCCTTCTTGCCCTTGTTTTCTTTACTGTCTCCAGTGCGACCCGTGTTGCCACCACGTGCACTGCTACGACCGCGTGTAGGGGATATTTTGGTACGTAATCTGCCACCGCCGAGGAGGTCGCTCAGTTTTAGCCCACTCTCCTGGGACTTTCGTAGCTTCCGGATCTCTTCGGATACAGTTTCCAGCTCATCAATTATCTGGCTGTCGTTGCGTTGAAGAACTTTCGTTTGTTCTTCGATCGCACGCACAGATTTTTCTTTAACGGCTTCAGTAAATGCCTTTGCTGAACCGGGCGCGTTATCTGGAGTCTTCCTTTCATTGTCAGGTGCCGGGTAAGTAATGGCGGGGGCTTTTGCGACCACCGGTGCGCCAGCCGCCTTGTCGTTGCCATTATCTATCCATTCTTTCAATGATTTAGCCTTACCAGTAATCTCGCGGCTGATATCAAATACGCCCCGTGCTGCCATCCATAGTGGACCACCAGCCCCTACCCCGGCAGCATCGGTTACAGCTCCATCGTCGGCTTTCCCTGAACCATCAACCCCCATAATGGAACCGAGTTTTCGCAGGAACCCAACCTGTAGTTTTGCCTGTGCGCGTAGCTCATTCTGGCGTGCGAGATCCTCGTTTTTTTTCTGAGAGGCAAATCGTCCATTGCTATCCCGTAACGGTGCACCAGAGGTGCTCTGGCTTTCTCTAACTGGTTGTTCTTGCCTTGCAGGCTGAATGTCAGGAGTGAGCAACTGAATGCGCTCAGGCGATGACTTCGTGGCTTTGCCTTCAGCCAGCGGTGCTGTTTTTGATTCCGAATGAGCGGTGCGGTGATCTGCTGCTGCTTTTTGCGGATTATCTATCTCGCTAGTGTTGTTTATACGTAATCTCTGTTTCCTGGTAGGGAGCCGGTCTTTATACGGCCCCTGTGTGAAACTGTTGCGTTGCGCCCCTGCTTTCCCTGTTCGGGCCAGGCGACGACTTACGCGTCCTTGTGGTGCGTCGCTGGTATCAGGATTGCGTCCGTAAGACTCAAGTGCTTTTTTTATTTCTGAAAGCGCAGCTAGCTCTTTCGCGTTTGCCGTTTGTATTGCGTCGATTATCGCTATTCGGTCTTTTTTATCGTTCAAAATAACCTCACTTACATCGGCGGTGATCACCCTGTTTTTTTGGCGTGGGCTTTGTATTTCTCTTCCAGTGCTTTTTCCATATGGAGTGCCCGCCACTGCGGTAATTGTTCAACGTCACTAACTGGCTGGTAGCCGTATAACGTCAGGTTATTGATAATGGTTAGCCATCCATTCAGATCTAATTGATGGGATAAACTCTCTATTGAGAAATGGGGCGTACAGCGTGGTAGTCACGTCTGCACCCTCCTTAGCGTTTTTGCAGCGTTGTGGCGGTAGGATCAGGCGGCTTGTGCCTCGTTCAATAGCCATTTTTAAGCCGTGGCGAAGGTCTTTCTGCATGAGCTGAATGCGAGCTACCAGAGGGGTAAACTCGGTTTCCAGAGCCATGTTTTCAATGATATCGAATCGTCTGTTTGCAGCTTGTGTGAAGTCTTCTGGATCGTCGTTCAGAGATGTACACAAGGCCAACTCAGCTATGCGGAGACGAGCAACCTCAGCACTGTACTCTGGAGTTTTCATATCAGGCAAAGTGGCGCGCATACGCTCAAGCAATTCAGCTCCTTTCCCTGTTAGTGGTTTAAGCGTCCACTCGGTTGGTACTCCGTTTATAGGGACCATAGTTTTAATAAACGGCGGGACAGTCAGGATTTCTACCGTTTCGGCAAGGTCTGAAAGGTTAATATCTGCGTGATGAACGTTTCCACAGTGACCACACTCGTATGAGTAAGTCATGACGGCATCAGGCCTGGAATTAACAAAGATCCACCAAAGCGCGGTTCTGCGATCCTGAACTGTCCAGTTTGAGCTGTGGTTAATTTCGCCGTCTTGCATAGCATTGAGGTATTCTGTTGTGGTTGCCTCGTCTTCTGCCGGATTGATGTCTGAATATTTCAGGGCATCTTTCACAGTAGGTGCATGAAACTGAATTTCTATTTCAGGCTGTGAAGGCAATGGGAATTTGGGAATGTTCAAGGATTCCTCCGAAAGCTAGGTTCAGTTAGTTTTTCAGAGGATAGGGAGTGTGTGATTTGTGGGAGTATTGAATAAGGATCTTTGTCGATCGAACAGCAACTATTGAGGGTGATTTTTACACCTTAAGTGACGCAATTCACATATCCACAGAGTATTTTTATAAACCTTTTTCTCTTTTTAATCCTTTTTAGATCCTTTTTAGGCATCGCGGAGGCCAGGGGTGGCGGGGCTTGTAGAGGACCAAGGTGTAAGATTTGCCCTCAATTAAGCTATTGAGGTGTAAGATTTGCCCTCAGCAGGTGTAAGATTTGCCCTCAAAAGGTGTAGTAATTGCCCTCAAAGTGATGTAAAAATTGCCCTCACCATTTGAAGGATCACACAGGGTTATGAACAGAGCGGAATTAACGGCAAAAGCCGTCAGTCTGATTGAATCAGCGACACCAATTAGCCGTAGCTTGGCGCAGGCCAATGAGATCACAGAGGCGGCTTATCACCTGACACGCGACCAAAAGCGACTGTTGTTTATTGTGGTGGGAAGACTTCGCTATGCTTCTAAGGATGGCGTTCTTGGTTCAGGTGCCTGTGAGTTGACGGTCAACGAATATGCAGAGATGTATAATTTGCCCTCTGCTGAAGCCAGCAAGGATATTCGTAAAGCCATTTCAGGTCTTAGCGAGAAGAAAGTTACGATATATAACCCTGATGAATCGACCGAATCAGAAGACAGTTATGAGTCTTATCCTTGGATGATTAAGGATGCCTATTCACCACGGCGCGGGACTTACATTATTCATCTTAATCCATATCTCATGCCGTTTTTTACTCTGCTTGATAAGAGATTCACAAGGCTGAATTTTACCGAAGTATCTCGCCTTACAAATCCTTATTCTATGCGGCTTTATGAGTCCTTATGCCAGTACAGGAAGGATGATGGAAGCGGCTTTGCCATACTTGGCGTCGAATGGATGCGGGAGCGTTATGGGTTACCAAAAAGCTATCAGCGGTATGCCGAATTTAAGAGAAGTTTTTTAACGAAGGCTGTAGCAGAGATTGAAAAAAATACAAAAATGAAAATAGTCTTCTCAGAGGTGACGGAAGGCGGCAAAGTTACCAGGATAAAATTTACCTATCAGCAGTCTTAAGGGCAATTTTTACACCCCTCTCAAGGTGTAGAATTTGCCCTTAACGATCGGCAATTGAGGGCAATTTTTACATCTTAATTGCATGTATCTTGTTATTAGCAAGTTGTGTTTTTATATAACGTATTGATATATAAGGATTATGTAAAAATCGCCCTCAACCAATATCGTGCGTATCGTGCATTCTTATTGCGCTTTTTATTATCATTCACTGTGTTAACTGATTGATATTATTGAAATGTGTAAAGAATGCCTTCATTACAGATGGATTAATGATGTAAAAAATGCCCTCAAAATTGCGCTACCTTCCCTACCCGCTATCGTTGAGGGCGTGGGTGCTGACGGGAAATGAGCAACCCTCCAGCACACATAATTAAAGCTATTCAGCGAAAAACCGCCGAGAACCCTCGCCCAATGCGGGCGGGGAGGAAAGGCGGAAAAGCCCGAAGGGCTTTAAAAAAAATCATTCCGGCGTTGACTGGTTTTGAACGTAAGCCCTGAGTGTTTCAATCGTTGCTCCTCCGGTACTACATGCAAAGTAGGCTCTCGACCAAAGCAAGCCTGTTTTGCTCTGTGTTCGTAAATGTGTGTTTTGTTGACGTAGCAGACGTGACGATACTGATTTCAAATTATTCACCATTACGCTGACTGCCAGCTTTGGCGGATAGGCAACCAGTAGATGTACATGATCTGCTTCTCCATCCATTTCAAGAATTTCGCATTCAAGTTTTGCAGCAGCGGAACAAAAAGCTTCCCGTAGTTGCTCTATCATGCAGCCGTCAAAAAGTTTTCTGCGGTATTTTGTAGTGAAAATTAAATGCACAACGAGCTTACTCACGCTGTGACGTTTCCGAAGGAATCCCTCAAGGGATTCATGCTGTTCGCTCAATTGAAAAAACGCCTCAATTTGTTAAAATGATTGAATAATATCAATGAGCGCTGAGTATGTTAAGAGCGACAAAAGTACGCATATATCCCACTACTGAACAGGCTGAGTATCTCAATGCCCAGTTCGGTGCGGTACGTTTTGCGTACAATAAAGCTCTTCACATCAAAAAACATGCTTACCAGCGATACGGGGTGAATTTAAGTCCGCGCAAAGATTTAAAGCCGTTGCTGTCTATAGCGAAGAAGTCCCGTAAGTATGCCTGGCTCAAAGAGTTTGATTCAATGGCATTGCAACAGGCAGTAATTAATCTTGATGCGGCATTTTCCAACTTTTTTAATCCGAAGCTGAAAGCACGGTTCCCGACGTTTAAACGTAAACACGGGAGACAATCGAGCTATCACTGCACCGGAATCAAGGTGCTGGATGATGCCATTAAGATCCCTAAACTGAATCTGCCGATAAAGGCGCGTATACACCGTGTAATTACGGGAAAAGTAACGAGCATAACAATTACTCGCAATGCCGCTGGGGAATATCACGCATCCATCCTTTGTGATGACGGTATTCCCGCGCCAGAGAAACCCACGTATCTGGAAGAAGAAAAGATTACTGGTGTGGACATGGGATTAACAGATTATGCCATCAAATCGGATGGTAATAAGGTTGGTAATCCTCGTCATCTCATCAATGCCAGTCGTAATCTGCGACGCAAACAAAAAGCGTTATCCCGCAAGCAAAAGGGAAGCGCGAACCGTAAAAAGGCCAGAATCCGTCTGGCAGCGTTACACGAACGGGTGGCTAATGCCCGTGCTGATTTTCAACACAAGCTCTCTCGTGCAATTGTTGACGAAAACCAAGCGGTAATTGTCGAGACGCTGAAAACAGCCAACATGATGAAAAACCACAATCTGGCAAGAGCGATAGGTGATGCAGGCTGGCATAGCTTCATCACAAAGCTGGAGTACAAGGCAGCGGAAAAAGGCGTTCACCTGGTAAAACTCGACCAGTGGTTTGCCAGTTCGAAAACGTGCCATTGTTGTGGTTACAAAATGCCGGAAATGCCGCTTCATAAACGCATCTGGCGATGCCCTGAATGTGGAGCAGAGCACGACCGCGATATCAATGCGGCGCTCAATATCCGGCAAAAAGGAATACTGGAACTAAAGGCGGCGGGACTCGTCGTTTCTGTCCATGGAGGCCAGCGTAAATCCGTCGAACAGACGGTAGCGGCCTGAGAAGTGGGAAGCCTCGCCCGACAGGGCGGGGAGCAGTCACAATTTGATCACTCCACTCACAGCCCCCTTTAACGCACTTGTAGCCATGCCAGCGGCACCGTTGACCAAAGCTGAAACACCTGAGCCTGCGGATGTGTATTTCTGGAAAGTGATTGGGTATGACAAGAACTCTGACACCTGATCACGTGAGCGTGTGATTTCCCCAAGTTGCGTAGGAAATACGCGCATTTCTTCTTCCAGTTCTTTTCCGCCGTCCTGAGTCACCCGGTAGACACGGATTTTCATCAGATATTCAGGAGGAAGGTTTATTGTTCCATCAGGATTTGTTACACGAGAACGACGCTCTTTGAACCAGTCCATGATCTTGCCATCCTCGGTATCCCTCACGGTCATAGTGACCGGTCCGGCGCTAACATAGGTTGGCTTGCTGAATTCTACGCTGCCGATCACCTTGCTTTCTGTCTCAATGTTTCCACTGCTGTAGGTGATATCCTTCACGAACATATCAAAGCCGTTCAGGCCATCCACTTCAACGGTCCACTGCCACCCCTGGGCGTAACGGATACGCATAGCGGCAGCAACAATATTTTTCCCGTAGGCAATATCGCTACTGTAATTCCCGCTTACCCCGCCGCCTGATATGGCTTTATCAAGAATGTCGCTAATGAGGTTGCTGGTGAATGATTTCGTGTTAAATGACAATGCGGTGGTCAACGTTCTACCAACGCTGCTGAAAATACTCACTCTGCGCCTCCAGCGTTAAAAAATGGTAGCCCCCGGAATAATGGCCCGGTTTGAGGACATTTTTTCCTCAATCTCCTGTACGCGGGCATATAGCGTGGTTTCATCGGGCAGATCGGAGTAGTCAAATTTCCCGTCGATGGACGCTCTACGCTGCCGGGCGACATTTCTTACATTGATAAGCGCCTCCAGATATTCCTCCAGCATTCCAATGATTGCAGGAGGCACTTGCCATTCATCCAGCTTTCTGTCGCGTAGATTAACCAGATACAGCATTCGAAAAGGCCAGCGTTCTGAACCTGTTAGCTCTAATTCAATAAATCCGGATAATTCATCCGAATAGACCAACAAGCCATTGTTGTCGGTAACATGAACCAGAGAGAGATAATCTTCTGGCAACGGGATTGCAGTACCACCAGCTTTTTCAAGTTTTAACGTTTTCACTACCCCTGCCCTGTCCTGATACGTGGTCAGAGCTTTGATCAGGAAGGCTTTCAGCGTTTCTTCTTCACGCACAAGCAGTGGATTAAATCGTGCTTTAACGCTTTCTAATAATTCGGTTGGTGTCATCGTACCTACAACTCAAATACAAGGAATTCCCGCCACAAGGGCGGGAAAGAGATCACTCTACCCAGTTGTAAACAATACGCAGGGAAGGCTTAACGACCGCTGTTACGTCTTCGGATGAGAAGTCCACGGCGTCGGAATACACTTTGCAATGAGAATATGTGCGGATCAGACCTTTATGGTTACCGCTATTCGATTCAGCCGCCGCCTGTAAGGTAATTTCCAGATATTCTTTTCCGTATACCATCTGTTTTACAGCGGCGAGAACTGCGCCTTCGATAGTTTCCGCGCATGTGACCTGAAATTCACCAGAGTTGCGTAATGGTCCGTGCTGGTTGAATTTCATGCCACCAGGGGCGTAATCCTCCACATCTTCGCGTGTCATTTCTGGTAACTGAGCTGTACGAACTAGTACAGACAGATGTTCGTAACCCTTAATGGTCATCCAATATTCAGAACCAATAAGTTTTTCGCCTGCAGCCAGGTTTTTATTAAACCGGGATTTTAGAAAGGCCATATCGGCTTTTGTATTTGCAAAACCGGACATAAATACTCCTACACAAAAACAGATGAGATATTGCTACGGTTGATCGATGTGTTACCGCTGCATTGCAGGGTTACCGTGTTATGAGTGAAATAGCCTTCCGGTGTGCGCGGGGCGTCCAGTTGGTAACTCACGCTTTTGATAACAACGTCGGTAAGGGCTATGTTCCTACCTATGTTTAACGTTACTGTCTCCGGGCGACGACCGAATGGCGCTACATTGTTCAGTTCCGGCGATTCCATCTTTAGCAATGCTGTAATGGCTGCGTTCACTTCAAGTTGCGCGTTCGTTGTCGCCATGAAATCAATTACCAGATTAAATTCAGGCGGTTGCTGACCTTCCCAAACAAGCATTGAGTTGAAGAGGGTTTTTGTTGTTACGCCGGTTGCGGTCTGAAGCGTATCTGCAAGAGAGCCAGCCGCAGCGCTAATACCACCAAGCAAACCTCCTACTGACTGGTTTTCAAATGGTGATTGCCACATTGATGACAGTTCTGCGGTAGATCCTTCACCGATATAACCGACGACCATATCCTCTGAAGAGAGGATATAAACCTTCATTAACGGACTTATTCCGTCAGGCATTATCGCGCCGCAAATCAAACGCTATTTCTCCCAGGTAGAGGCCACCTTTGCAGGCGACCTATGTCACTTACAAACCGCGTTTTTTGCGAATGCGCATTGATTTTTTGCGGTTGATATTCGCTACGGATGTATGTGCTTTGCGGCGTGCTTTTTTCAGCGCCTGTTTTTGCAATGACGTCATGCGGCGAGGACGCGGGCGTTTACGGATGATGGTAACCTTGCCATCACGAACCACTTTTTTACGTACCGCTTCCAGCATTGCGCTATCACCACCAGCAACGGTGTAAATGGCAATAGCTGTTTCCATCATGTCGGTGTCGCTTTCGGAAAGAGCGTCATAAACACGTTCGGCAGCTGAGTCATCTTCATCGTCGATCATTTCGGTTACATCGTCCTGATCAGCGCCAAGCGCAACAGCTGCATCAGCAAGAGCTGCGAGAGCATCGTTATAAGCATCGATTTGCTCATCGGTGAAATCGGTGTCTTCATCGATATCAGCCAGGCCAGCCATAGTGATTGCTAATGCATCAAATGAGTCAGCCTCCGGATCACCATCTTCAACCCAACCAGCAATCATGGAAGCTGCCAGGCTGCGCATATCACCTTGTGCACGGGATTCAACCGCTTCCATCATCGCGGTTTCAATGTCGTCTTTGGGCTTTGGTTGAGTGTCCTTTCCTTTCTGTCCTGCGCTTTCCAGCATGGCGTTATCATTATTGTCCTGCGTGGATTTATCACCGCTTTCAAAGCAGCCAGAACCGAAAATCGCACGCATAAAAGGATCAGCAGTATAATTTTTCATATTCAAACCTCTCTCCCCCGCATCATTTAGCGGGGGTTATAAATCAGCGCATCAGAATTGGCTTACCGACGATTCGGCGAGCTGTACCGGTCGGACAAACAGACCAGGACACTTCCCACAGATCGATGTCCTTTTGGACAACCTGAACAACATATGGATCTTCACCCTGGGACTTGTCACGTGGAGTAACCAGCGCACCGGCTGCAACGTAACGGTCAAGCAATTCAGTCATTGCTTTCATTAGCGTTTCTTTGGTAATGCCATCCGGTTCGTGCTTAATCGCCTGAGCTACTTCATAGAAATCTCTGGCGATGGCGTTCATCAAGGAAGACACATGCTGGAATCGCAGATAGTTGTTTTTGCTGTAAGTTGTTAAAGAGTCGTCAATGTAAACGGACCCGTCAGCAGCAACTGAAACTGGATTAATGCGCGCAAGAACGAACGCTTCACGATCAACTGCACCGATATTTGGAATTCGGGCAATGTTCTGTCGATCAATAATCGCGCGTGATATACCTGCCGGTGCGTAATGCCAACCACCAACATCCGGTACCAGCGCCACTCCTTTTGCTTTCGCTACGAATGCGTCGCAGCTAATGCCATAGACGACATTCATTCCAGTGAAAGTATCTCGGCAGGAGAGCGGGAAGTAGTAACGGCTTGGTTGATGTGAGCCGCCAAAACTATGGCTTTTCGCTTCTGAAATAGCGTTTTCAGGTGTCTGGTTGCCCTTCAGGTCATAGAACATGTCTACGCGAACATCTTCAGCCAGCTTTTTGATTGCGGCTAAGGCGGATGCGTCATAACAACCCAGTGACAGCAATGCGGTGTAATTAACCTCTGAAGCTTCGAGAACCTTTAATGCTTCCAGATAGTCTTCAGTGTCAATTTCGGACAGATCTCCATCAGTACCACCTTCAAAAGCTACATCCTCAAAAATGAGTTGAGCAGCGGATGCTTCTGCATTATCTGCCAGTACGGCACCAATTCGAGTGGACTGGCTTTCAAGCAGTGTCGGAATCCATGCTGGTTGGCCCATGTCGTTAGTGCCTTCTGGATTGAAAGACACCTGGTGGCTTTCCAGCACCTCAATGGACCCATCGGTTTGTTTTTCTTTCAGCGTCAGCGTAAAGAGTTCGCTTTCTTCATCATCGCGAGTTAGTGATAACGTGCGATTTTGAGATGCATCACCATCTTTGATGAAGAATAATGCCTTCTCTTCACCTTTAATCTGGGGCGTCTCTTTGGGTGTGAAGGACACTGATTGAGTCGTTGCAGTTGAAGCAACACCAACGCTTAATGTGTCACCTGGATTTACTGTGGTTTCAGTTGGTTCAACGGAAAGTTCTTTACTCGCCTTTGCCGCTTTTGCTCTGCCCACAACGGAAACAGAAATACCCGGCACCTTCATGTCTTTAGCGCAAACTCGAACGACATATCCAGAGCCGCCTTTTACTGCACGCTCCACGTGGCGATATGGTTCAAATGCCGCGCCCTGGCGAGGGTGAATCGGTGAACCTAATACGCTTTGATAAGTCGTATCGTCAACTTTCAGTACCTTACCCGGTGCGCCACGACGCGATATTACAAGCCCAGCAAAGACGGATGCGCCACCGCTGGTATTGGTGAGGGTAGCGTCAGCATTTACTGACATTACAGCAACGCCAGCTGCCTGCCCTACCGAAAAACTAATCTTATTCATGCTGGTTCTTATCCTCTAAAGCGAGAGAACGAGGCAAGGCTACCCACGGTTAATGGGCAGCCTCTGATCAGGATTCGCTTACCGTGAAGTTGTCGCCTACGGTTACTTCTTTCGTAGTTGGTTCAACACTGACGGCGCTTACGCTTTTAGGTGCCTCCCTAACAGTGACTGTGCACTGTGCGGTTTTATTGCCGTCATTTGTTTTGATTGTCAGCACTGCCTGCCCGGCCTTAAGAGCGGTACATGTAGTGCCATCAACCCGGACAATTTCAGGGTGATCTGACTCAACAGTGAAAGATTTGTCTGTTGCGTCAGATGGCGTGATAGTTACTTGAATGTTTGCCATTTTTTCTCCTGAACGCCCCTTAATCAGGGGCGTGTTTTTGCCTTACTTCTGCTTTGTTTTTTTCTGTGCCTTTGAAGTGTTCGCGGCGATAGTTTCACCTTCATCTACGTCAAGTGACGTTGGTGATACCGACACGTTCGCCACCATCACTTTTTTTCGTTAACCTTGCCTGTCAGCATGTCGATAGCACCTTCTTTGGCACGAGTCAGACGCAGGCGGGCGAAATAATTCTCACCGTTGCGCGGGTGGACTTCGTTGATAGCACTACCCCAGAGAGTGGTGCGGTTAACGAGAGATGGATTGGTTTCGTGCACATATGGGATTGCTGGGACCGCATCACCAGCGATCAGCCCGGCTTTACCGATGCCTTCACCGCGACCATAGAAATAAATGTCATCCAGACCTAAGTCATATCCCTGAGCCTTGAATTGCTCACACACAGGCTGCGGCACTTCGTAAATACGAATCGTGCCAAACAGGGTGCCGATGTACTGCACATACGGTGACTGAACGTAGCCCGGCGCGATTTGGAAGTGCTGTGGAGGCAGAGAACGCAGGAAGTTAGCTGCGTCACCACCTGCGAAGCCACCGCGAATACCTGTGGTCAGGGTGCGGTTTGCCATTTCCTGAGACAGGGCGTTTACTGCGTGGCGCAGGAGGCCGACCCAGGACTCATAGTTTTGAGCTTCAGGCAGAGCCACATCAAATTCACGACCATAAACGGTATGGAATACCAGGGTGCGCAGACGCATGATGTCGGTTTCATGGGAGATCCAGTTCCGCATTGCGGAGAACTGAAGTGCCGCCAATTCAAGGCCGTGTTCACGGCTTAAATCGGAAGCGGACATTACGGTGTGTTCGGAAGCAATTACGTACTGAGACGGTCGAACTTCATACTTACGCATAGCCTGGTTGATTACCGGAATCAGGCTTGGATTGCGCTCGATGTTAATTTCGACCTGAACCGCAATTTCAGTCCCTTCTGCTGGCGCTTGAGTGAAGGTAATGTCGATGACACCAGTGTCATAAGCGACTTTTGCGGTAGCTGAGAATGCATTGCCTTTGCAGTCTTTATCATTGAAATAAAGGTTGCCATCGCCGTCGTCAACCTTGGACGGTTTGCGGTTGATAAGCAGCTTGTTATAACCAGCACGCAGCGGGCAGGACTGCCCCTCAAAATTTTGGATGTCGAACTGGAAAGTTTTGGTGCTGCCGTCCCCTTTCGTGGAAAGGGTATACAGGCGCTTCATTTGAGAATAAACACCAGCGGATTGCATATTCAGTTCGTCACCTTGCTCGAAGGTGCCGAATTTTGTGCCTGCTACGTTGACCAGTTCATAAATATTTGACTCATCACGATCACAAGGAACAAAAGTACAGGCATCACTGGTAGCAGCACCCAGAGAGGCAGGCAGAATTAGTGCAGCATATTGAGCAACTTTCATTACGCCGTCAGAGCTACGCATTGATTGCGCGACAGACTCAAACATTGCCTTGCCAGTGCCTACGTGTGTATCGCTGGCACATTCAGTCATCAGGCGTTCAAGTGCCATGTGTGCGTTTGCCAGGATATCGCTTGCCGGGTAGTGACCATGCTGGCGCTTGTACTCATGCAGAGACATAGCCCACCCACCAGCGATCTGACGTGCAACCTCTGGATTTACGCCTTCAAACATAGCCTCCTTCTGGATAGCTTTATCCAGGTTCTCCATCATCGCTGCCTGATCAGCAATCATATTGCCCGCAGCATCGGTGGTCGGATCGACGGTCATAGCCATGACGCTTGCCGCCCGATTCATAATCTCGCGCTCGCGATCACGAGCTGGCTGAATGTTTTTATTCACGGTTAAGCCCTAAATTCGGGCGCGGCGTGAAGGTTCTTTTGACGCGCTAACAATACCAACTTTGTGATTTAGTCAATAGCATTAGTAAAATAAAATCTGTTAACACGCGTGTTGTTATGTGGTTTAATTTTAATTTTCTAACACAAATCATTACGGTTATGGCGTATCGGATCTTTGTTTCGTATAAAAATGGCGCGAAAAGCCACTCCCTGAACACAACGAGCCGCTTTCTTGTTGAGGCGCAACTGGCATCAATTCTTGCTGAAAGTGAGATACTCTCCCTCGCTGAACGAATCGTCATCCAGTTTTCTGGTAGAGATATTCTTAATGTCCCCGCCCTCACCCCGTCCTCCGAAGTCATGGAATCAATTAAATGGCCTGTATGTGGATGCCCGGCGAGAGTTGAAGAGCCGGTAACCGCTACGCTCTATATGCCGAAAGCAGTAAGAGACTGGCTTGCTGTGATTGGCAACGGGAAAGTCAGTGCTGGACTGCGAAAGTTAATTGAAATGGCAGATATTCCAGAGTTAAAAAACGCATGGCGACAATGAGTAAACAGGGGGGCAAAATGAGTCACGCGAATCCATCAAAAACACAATATCGCTTAATGCTGGCGATCGCGTCAGCTATACCAACCAGCCTGAATCCCCCTGCTGGCTATCCCGCTGTTGTTGATGATTGTTTTCAGTATTACGGTGAAGACATTCTGGGACAGTCGAAAGCACTAAAACAGTTGTGCAAAGCCGGGATTCTTCACTGCATAGGCGATCCGGATGATTTTGTTGTCATGCTGGCAGATCGTGACTCTTTTCTGCTGTCCTGGAAAGCCGGGGCGCGCGAAGCGCGTTTGGGGAATGGCATTGGCTACATAGACTATAGCGATTGCCCGCTGGCATTTGCTGGTGGATATATGCATTGGCATGAGCGAAATAGAGGCCGTCAGCGTCAGTATCGCTTGAGTGACTTTAACGTCTGTCACGGTTTCGAAGAAGCTGACAGCCAGGACATCTGGCTTCAGGAGCCTTGATCCCCCTTCCCTTCCCAAATCTCCCTGTTTCTTTGGTTATTCAGTG